>ENA-UOWG01002910-UOWG01002910.1-activated-sludge-metagenome-genome-assembly--contig:-NODE-2910-length-13747-cov-4.020669_pt1 | contig 13747 bp, 14 predicted proteins | sample MGYA00238147_ERZ761563 | MGnify/ENA primary metagenome ERZ761563 (study PRJEB28884, sample SAMN05720216) | anaerobic digester metagenome | isolation source: active sludge of municipal... | reverse complement strand
TCCAGAAGCTGAGGGTCTTCTGTCATCTCGGCAGCGGTTGACTGAACGGAGGAGATCTGGACGTCAGTGATGGTGTTCCGCGCGGTGTCAGACCCCATGGATAGTCTTCTCACGCCGTAGCAGAGCAGGTGAACAAGGAGGGGGCATTTCATGACACAACCGAGCGCAGGCTGGTTTCCAGATCCAACTGATCCGAGCCGTCAGCGGTACTTCGACGGCAGTGTGTGGACGGAGAACTACGCCCCGTTGTCGACTCAGCCGCCGGGCTCCGACCTACCCGTGAAGCCCGGGATGTCCAAGGGCGCGAAGATTGTCCTCGGTGTCGTGGGAGGCATTGTTGCCCTGAGCGTTCTCGGCTCAATCGGGAGCGGCGCCGACAAGAACAATGAGGCCAAATCCGGGTCGACCACTCCGAGTGCGTCGTTGTTCGACAGGGAGTCGACATCCCCGGCGAGCGCATCCGTGCCGCCCGCCACTGACGTACCCGCGCCCGCGGGGTCGTCGGTCCGTGATGGCAAATTCGAGTTCCAGGTGCTCGGCGTCGAGCGATCATCGTCGAAGCAGGGGACCTTCTCGTCTACACAGGCCAAGGGGGGAGTTCTTCACTGTCCTTCTCCGGGTGACGAACGTCGGTGACGATGCTCGAAGCTTCTCCGCCTCCAACCAGCATCTGATCATCGATGGCAATAATTACGACGCTTCCAGCTCTATCAGCGACGAACACTGGATTGAGGACATCAATCCCGGCCTGAGCATCGACGCGAGCGTGGCGTTCGACATCCCGCCCGGTGCGACGCCCGAGGCGATCAAGGTCCACGATTCGATGTTTTCGAGGGGAGCCCTGCTCGGTCTCTAGTGGCGAGGAGATACGGGTACGGGGCTTGGCCCAGATGGGTGTTCGTGAACAGCGGAGTGTGCCGCGCCCGGTACCCGACACGCCTCGTGCGTTCGGGTGTTGACGCCCGCCCGCCCCGCGAGGATCGTGATGTGGGTCACGTACCTACGGGGCCGGGAGGCTGCTCACATGTCCACCAAACCGATGTACACCGAGGTGCCCTCCCCGTACTCGCGGGCCGTGCCCAGCGCCGGCGATGCCCGTTTCACCTGGGAGTACGACGACGGCCGGGCCCGCCTGCTGTCGCTGTACCAAAAGGGCAAGGACAAACAGTGGGACGCCGCGTCGCGGATCGACTGGAGCCAGGATGTCGATCCGTTCAACCCGATCGGGCTGCCCGACGAGGTCATGCCGCTGTTCGGCAGCCCGATGTGGGAGGCCGCCGACGAGGCCCGTCGGGCCGAGATGCGCCAGCACTTCCAGGCCTGGCAGTTCTCCCAGTTCCTGCACGGCGAGCAGGGCGCGATGGTGTGCGCGGCCAAGATCGTCGAGGTCGTGCCCGACCTGGACGCCAAGTTCTACGCCGCCACCCAGACCATGGACGAGGCCCGGCACGTCGAAACCTTCGGCCGGTTCCTGCAGGAGAAGGTCGGCCTGGTCTACCCGATCAACACCCACCTGTCCTCGCTGCTCGACGACACCCTGAGCGACTCCCGTTGGGACATGCCGTATCTCGGTATGCAGGTGCTCATCGAGGGGCTGGCGCTCGCCGCCTTCGGCGTGCAGCGTGACCTGGCCGCACCGGGCTCGCTGGCCAAGCACGTGCTGGCCTACGTGATGCAGGACGAGGCGCGGCACGTCGCGTTCGGGCGGATCTCCCTGAAGGACTACTACGCCGAGCTCTCCGATGCCGAACGCGCTGAGCGCGAGGAGTTCGTGGTGGACGCCTGCTACCTGATGCGCGACCGGTTCCGCGGCGATGAGACCTTCGAGACCCTGGGCCTGGACGTCAAGGCCTGCACCGATTGGGTCGAATCCGCGCCGATGATGGCCCAGTTCCGGGCGCACCTGTTCAGCCGCATCGTGCCGATCGTCAAGGACATCGGCCTGTGGGGTCCAAAGGTGCGGCGGGCGTTCGCCGACATGGGTGTGCTCGACATGGCCGGCTTCGACATCGACGCGATGATGCAGGCCGACGAGGACCACGCCGCGGCGCTGGACCGGGCGCGCGGCGAGATGACCCGCCGGGTCGCCGAGGTGGACGAGGTGATCGCCGCCGGCGCCGACGCGTGACTACGCCAGGCCGATCATCACCAGGATCACCCCGATGATGATGGCGACCGCCAGGGACGCCAGCAGCACCTCGACGATCCGCTCCCGGGCCGAGGACGCCCGGTGCTCGCCGGTCGCGATGGGCGCGAACCGGCGGCCGGCCCCCCACACGGCGCCCAGCAGGGTCGCCAGCCAATTCGCATAGGCCGCATAGCCGATCAGCACGACGGCGGTCAGGCCAAGGCCCGGCGTCAGCTCCACGTGCGGCCAGAGCAGGCCAAGCAGCACCAGGAACATGCCGTTGAGCACGGCCTCCAGGTGGCTGGACAGGCCCATCCGGGGGTTTTTCATGGCCGGGATGGCCAACCCGGTCAGCAGGCCGAGCAGAAACAGCGCCAGCCCCAGTTCGAACAGCGCCGTCTGCATGGCCGAACGATACGCCGACCGGTCACGACCTGGGAAGCACTCGATACCGCCGCGGCTTGCCCTCGCCGAGGTCGGCCAGGCTGTCGACGGTGCGGACCGGAACCGGCGTCCCGAAGATCAGCCGCAGCCGCGCGGCGACGTCGCGGTCATCCCCGCCGCACACCGTCGCGCGGACCCCGTCGCCGGACTGCTCGACCACCCAGCCCAGCGCCCCGGCGTCCTGTAACTGCTGGGTGAGATCCACGCACGGGACGGCCGAGCCGTCGGCGGCGGTGAACACCACGTCCGCCCGGCCCTCCAGCTCGGCGATGGCCACCGCACCGTCGAGGTGGACCAGCCTGCCGTAATCGCCGGTGCGGTAGCGCACCAGCGGCAGCAGCGGGTTGGCGCCGGAGGTGACGACGAGTTCGCCGCGCTCGCCCGCCGGCAGCGGCCGGCCCCGATCGTCGACGACCTCGACGTGCACCCGGGTCGGCAGTAACCGGAACGGCCCGCCGTCCGGGCTGACGGCGATCGGCCGGGTCTCGTGCAGGCCGTAGATGTCGAAGACCGGCACCCCGAATCGGTGCTGCAGCGCCGCGCGCAGCCCGGCCGACAGGTGCTGGGCGCCGGAGACGATCGCCAGCGGGTGCAGCCGGTCGGCGGCCGGGCTGTCCAGCAGCGCGGCCAGGCTCGGCGGGCTGCCGCTGAGCAGCTGCGGATCCCACCGGCGCAGGAAGCTGTCTCGGGCCGACGGATCCCAGTCCCGCGGATCGAGGTTCAGCCGGGCCATCGCTGCGTCGCCGAACCCGGGCACCAGCGAGGCGTAGGTGAAGGCCTGGCGCTGCCACACCAGATACGCCAGCGCCAGCCGGTCCGGGTCCGGTGCCCAGGCGATGCCGTGTGCGGCCAGCAGCCGGACCAGCAGCCAGAATGTCCGGGCGACGTCCTCGACGTCGTCGGGAATCATCAGGGCCGCGCCGGTGGTGCCGGAACTGGACCCGGTCACCATCCGGTCCAGGTCGGCGTCCAGTGGCACGAAGGCCGCGATGTCGGCCCGCAGATGATCGCGGGTCAGCAGCGGAAAATCTTGCAGCGCGGCAAGTTTCGGGTAGCGCCGGTAGGCCGGCAGTCGGCGGGCGATCCCGAGGTGCTCGGCCAGCCAACCGGTGTGCGGCAGCGGCTCGCGGGCCCGGGCCAGGGCCGCGGCGTCGAGCCGGTGCCCGGCGCGGTGCCGCCACGGCGGGGCGTTCGGATCGCCTCGGATGGCGGTCAAGGCGGCGCGCTGGGTGGCGGTCATACCCGGCCAGCGCTGGGCATCGGACAGCTCGACCCCGGCGCCGGGGGCATAGTCGGCCAGCGCCAACGGATCCGGGCCGTCCGGGTCATTCATGGGTGTACCTGGCGGCCGCCTCCTGGGCGCGGCGTTCCCGCAGCCGGCGCTGCACCTCCATCCGGTGCCGATGCTCCTCGGCGACGGCGGCCAGCTCCCGGTCGCGGCCGATCGAGTCCAGCCGGTCCGCGAAAGACCTTGCGACGACGGGCGTTTCACCGGCCGGGTGATGCCCGCACCAGAGCAGGAACAGCCGGGCCGCCTCCTCCCGGCGATCCGGTTCGGACAGCCAGCGCCGCGGTGCCACCACCGGCGCGAGTCGCAGGCCGAGCGCGGCGAGCGCGGGCAGTGCCGCGGACTCGGCGATCCGCGGGTCAAACGGGTCGACGACGTGCTGGCTGGCCAGCAGCCACAGCCCGACGGCCGCACCGAGCCGGGCCGTGGCGAACCCGGTCAGTGCACGCAGCTCGGGGCTCCCGAGCACATCGGCGCCCAGCACGTCGGCGGCCAGCGCCGGCAGCGCGACCCGCTCGTCGAGGAAGTCGGCGGGCAGCGTGCCGAGCCGGGTGGTGATCGCGCGCAGCGCCGGCCCGGGCGTCAGCCGCAGCCACAGGGCCGGCTCGTCGTAGCCCAGGGCGAACCAGGCCGCCAGCTCGGCGGGCAACTCGTCGGCGGGTGGTTGGTAGTCAGCCATTGCGGATCCGTTCGGCCAGCCGCGCGCAGGCCGCCGGGGCGTCGGCCATCGAGTCCAGGTACTCCACGTCGTATCCGGCGGCCGCGGCGTCGGCGGCGGTGGAGTGTCGCGAGTCGAGCAGGATCAGCGTCGCGGTCTCGCATTTGCTGCGCACCGCGGCGGCCACCCCCGCGTAGTCGTCCTGGCCGCGGCCGAAGAACGAGTGCAACCCCTCGTCGGACAGCACCACCAGATGCCGGCGCACCTCGGGGCGCAACCGGTCGTAGCGGGCGGCCAGCAGGTCCAGCGGAAAGGTGGTGCCGCCGCGGAAAAAGTGCAGCAGCGCGGCGATCGCCTCGGTGCGGTTGGCGGTGGGCTGTGCGGTCCCGGCGACCTGCCCCGGCCCGGAGAACGACGTCACCTGAACCCGTCCGCCGCCGGCGAGCACCGACTGCACCAGGATCGCCCCGGCCAGCAGCGCCGGCGAATCCCGTTCGGGGGCGGGCATCGAGCCCGAGGAATCGATGTACAGGTCCAGCTCCACCGGAGCGTCCGGGCGCGCCGGGCGTTCGGAGATCGGCTCCCGGCGCCGGGTGGTCACCCCCGGAATCACCCACGGACTGGCCGCGACGGTGGCCGGCCAGTCCAACAGCGCCGGGTCGTCGTCGACCTCCCACAGGGTCACCGCGCCGGGGGTGTCGTAGCCCTGCGGCGGCGGCTCGTCGGGCTGCCGGAACGGCCGCACCCACGGCCGGGACCGCTCGGTGTACCAGGCGGTCAGCACGTCGGTCACCGGCATGGTCGCGTACAGTCGCAGCGTCTCGGCCAGGCCGTAGCCCTGCCCGCCGGCCTGCGGGTCGTCGTCGGCGGCGCCCTCCGCGGCGGCACGCCCCTCGACGCCGCCGCGGGCCTCCAGAGCCGGATGGATCGGCAGCTCCCGCAGTCGCGCGTCGCGCAGCACGTCGGCGAGCTCGGCCGCCGACGGCGGGCCCGCGGTCGCGTCACCCCCGCACGCCCCGGACCGGTGATCGGACTCGGCGAGCAGATACGGCGCGGCGATCAGACCGAACCGCAGGGCCCCGCGGACCGGGTCGGTGGCGAACAGCCGGGCGCTGCGGGCCAACAGCCGGGCGTCGAGCGCCGGGTCGGCGACCGCGAGGACCTCGGTGCCGTAGGTGCTCGGCGGCGGGGCCGGTGGGGCGGCGGCCGGGCAGATGGTGCCGTCGGGCAGGCCCCACAGTTCCTCGCTGGCCCGCAGCACCACCCAGAACAGCGGGTCGGGTCGCGGGGTGGCGAGGATGCGCCACAACCGCACCATGCCGGGCTCGGCGGCCGGGTCGCGGCGGCGCTGCAGGTCGATCACCTTGGTGTTGATCAGCAGGTCGCACCACAGGTTCGCGGCCAGCGCCGCGGTGCCGGCCGGGTTGACCAGGATCCCGGCGCTGCTGGCGCTCAGGGCGCGGGCCATCTGCTGGTTGATCAGCAGGGAATTGCGCCGGGTGGACGGTGCCAGCACGTGGTGGCCGATCTCGTGGGCGAAGACGGTGGCCAACTCGACGTCCGCGCCCATCCGGGCAGCCAGCACCGGATCGATGGTGATCGACGGCGGGAAGCTGAACCAGGCGAAGCTGGGCTGCGCGGCGTCGGGGGCCTGGCGGGCGTCGTGCAGCCGCACTCCCCACAGGTCCTGGGCGTCCTCCCAGGCGTCGCGCTGCGCCGCGGTCAGCGGCGCGAATGTCAACGCGGGCATCGGGATAACCACACGTGGTAGGAGGTGCCGAGGTCGGCGGTCAGCAGCCCCGGGGCCGCTGGCTGCGGATCCTCGACGGGCCGGATCAGCACGCCGAAGACGTCGGCGGTCAGCTGCCACCACTGGGTGCCGGTGCGCGCGGCGACCGTCGCGGCGCCGGTCGTGTGCACCCGGTCCGGTGGCTGCAACCACGGGCCGCCGAGGCCGCGGAATCCGCCGGCCAGCCCGATGAACGGCGCGGCGCCGGGAAAGTGAAACGGGTCGCGGGCCTGGCCGGCCAGGAACCCCGCGGCGCCACCGGCCGGCAGCCCGAGGGCGGCCTCGGTCACCGCCGCGGGCAACGCGGCGGCGCGGGCCAGCGCCTCGGCGCGCAGCCGCAGCACGCCCGCGCGCCAGCCGGCCAGCACCGCCGCCGAGCGCAGCACCTCGGTGTCGCCGGCGGGCAAAACCATTGCGGCGCCGAGGAAGTGGCGGTAGCGGCCGGGGTCACCGAACCAGCCCCGGACCCGGTCGACGGTGTCGCGCAGTTCCGCCGGTGCGCCGGCGGGCAGCTCGGCGGCGCCGGGGACCGCGGCGTTGACGGCGAAGCCCGCGGCGATCATCGCGCGGCGTCGAGCCAGCGTCGGTAGTTGCCGTAGCGCTGGTGCAGGTACTTCAGCGCCAGCAGATCGTCGTAGTCCCGACCGTAGAGCTTGCCGGTGCCGGCGATCCGGTTGATCTCGGCCTCCACCGCGGTGATGCGGCCGGCCACCTGCACCCGGTCCAGCCCGTCGATGCCGGCGTCGAACTCGGCCAGCAGCGCGCCCACCGGATCGTCGGAATCCCTGCCCAGGCCGACGAATTGACGATTCGACTCGGACCACAGGTCGGCCAGCCAACTCACCGAGTCCAGGCCCAGCTCCCGGTCGGCGTCGCCGTCGAAGCGCGGATGGCGCGGGTTGGGCAGCAGCTTGCCGCGCAGCACGAACGGCAGCACCGCCCCGACGTCGTCGATGCCCACCTCGGGCTGGCCGCGGAACCAGGCGATCGCCTTGGCGTAGTTGATCAGCACCAGGATGGCCCGCACCGAGATGCTGGTGGTGGTTTGGGCACCCGGGTCGATCTCCAGGTCGGCGCCGGAGTTGCGTTCGACGACCTCGCCGATGTCGGCGGCGGCGGTCGCGGCGGTGTCCTTGGTGCGGTACTCGAAGCGTCGCCCGCCGTGCTGGACGAACTCGAAGTGCGAGACGAAGAACTCGATGCGCCGCCGTACCGGGTCGGGCACCGGCACCGCCCGGATCGCCGCGGCGATGTCACGGCGGTCCTGGTCGCTGAGCAGCAACTCGGCCGGGAGGTGTTCCTCCGGGCGCTCGTTCGCCTCCACCCGGGCGATCAACTCGTCGAGGAAGCGGGAGTTGAAGCCGAGCGCGGCGACCGTCACGTCCATCCGGTCGCGCAGCGCCTGGATCACCGCGAAGGTGCCGCCGCCGCTGTCGTCGTTGGCGGTGAAGAACCAGCTGTCGATGCCGGTGTCCCCGGTCGTCGACAGTGACTGGTCGTAGGTTTCCACGTAGCCCTCGGCGACCATGGTCAGCAGCGCGGACTGGGTCTTGGTGGGGATCCGGTTGTACTCGTCGATGATCTTCACCGGCAGGCGCAGCCAGTTGCGCCAGGCCACCCGCACCTCGTCGAGGCGTTCGGCGCCGATCAGGTCCTTGGGCAGCGGGGTGCCGACCAGATCGCTGACGGTCAGCTGGGGCTGGCCCTGAACGACCGCGGTGCGCACCCGCTGCGGGTCGGTGCCGGCCAGCACGCCCAGCACCACCGCCAGCGACGTCTTGCCGCGGCCCGGGCCGCCGATGAGCAGGCAGCGCCCGCCGACGGCGAAGCTCAGCAGCGGCAGCAGTACGTTCGACGAATAGCTCTGGTCTCCACCGAGTTCGAGCACCGCGCCGGCGTCGCCGACCGGCACCGACAGGCCGGTGTCGCCGGTGAAACTGATGTCGTAGAACGGTGAGATGACCGCGTTGTTGACGATCCAGAAGTAGGCCTGGCGCAGCCGTTCATCCAGCGGCGGGGTGGCCGGGACCCGCTCGCCGAACAGGTCGGTGGCGGTCAACGGGCCGGCGGTGACCGCCTGCGGTCGGGTGGGTGACTGCGACACGTGCCCCCAGTGGTCGGCCATGGCGGTCAGTCTATCGGCGCGGAAACGCCCTCCCGGTCGCGCATTTCCAGCGGGTCGGCAAACCGGAAGGCGTCGGTCAGCTCCGCCCGCACGGCGTCGAGGGCCGCGGCCAGCCGCTCCCGGCGGTCGCCGCGCAGCTCGACCCACGGCACCGGCTGATCGGCCAGCACCGCCCGAAATCGGTCGGCCATGTCCGCGCGCAGATGCTCGCCGTCGCGCAGACCGTCGGCCACGAACGGGATCTCGTCCCCGGTCAGCAGGTACAGCAGCGGGGGATGGGCCAGCGCGCGGCGGTGCAGGGCGGCCGGCCAGTGCCCGCGGTAGCGCTCGAACCACAGCGCGGTGGCCAGCATGTCGGTGTCGCAGATCAGCACCGGTCGTCGCACCCGCCGGGCCGCGGCGGCCTCCAGCGCCAGCTGCCGGTCAGCGATCAGGTCGAACTCGTCGTCGCGCCACGGTGCGGTGGGCCCGCCGGGCCGGATGACGCTGTACTCCCGGCCGTATTCGGGCACCCAGTCGGTGTCCAGGGCGCCGGCGAGGTCGGCGGCCAAGGTGGTGGTTCCGGTGGATTCGGCGCCCAGGATCACCACCCGCGGGGTCAGCGCCGCCCGGACCGCGGCCGGCAGCAGCCGCCAGTGCCCGGCCAGATCGGCGCGCACCGCGCGCCCGGACACCGGGATCGCGGCGCGGTCCAGCCGAACCCAGGCCGCGCGCAACCGGCGGGCCAGCTCCGCCCCGTAGTCGTCGCCGGTGAACACCGCGTCCACCGGCCCGTCCAGCAGCGCCGCGATCACCCGCATGTGGGCGTCCCAGGCCGTCGCCGAGTCGAAGTCCACCTCGGCCTCGTCGTAGCCGCCGACCACCGTCGCGGTGGGATGCTCCTCGCGCAGCCACGCCATCCGGTGCTCCAGCGCGATGCTCTCCACCTGCGAGGCCAGCACCTGCACGGTGACCCGGTCGCAGTCGGTGCTCGCCCGCCGGATCAGCGCGGCGTGCCCGGCGTGCGGCGGGTAGAACTTGCCGATCACCAGGCCGTGCCGGTAGCGCCGGCTCACCGCGCCGGCACCGGATCGTCGGTCAGCGCCGCCCGCCAACTGCGGTAACCGCCGACCGCGATGCCGATGAAGATCAGGTACAGCAATGCCGTCGGCACCAGCCCCTTGAACAGGTACAGCCCGACCAAGCCGATGTCGACGGCGATCCACACCAGCCAGCTGCCCAGCCAGCGCCGGTTGAGCATGAACTGCGCGGTCAGGCTCACCGCGGTGGTGGCCCCGTCGGCCAGCTGGGTGGTCGAGTCGGTCCAGGTGTCCAGCACCCAGCACAGCAGCCCGGTCATCGCGACGGCGGCCACCGCCAGCGGCAGCACCGCGGCGCGCGGGGTGCGCAGGGTGGCGATCCGGTCGTCGCGCAGGTGGGCGCCGCGCTGCCAGCCGATCCAGCCGGCGATGCCCAGTGCGATGTACACCAGCTGCAGCCCGGCGGCGGCGTAGAGCGCGGCGCCGGTGAACACCACGATGAACACCGAGCTGTTGAGCAGACCCAGCGGGAAGTTCCAGATGTTGCGCCGGGCGGCCAGCCACACGCACAGCCCGCCGGTGACGAAGCCGAACAACTCCAGGCCGTGGGCGGTGAACCAGTCGGTCATCGTTACGGGTGGCCCCGCAGCCGTACCGACAGGCAGGTGACGCAGCCCTCGAGCTTCTCGTACTCGGAGATGTCCACGGTCAGTACGCGGTAGCCGCGCTCGCGCAGCAGCGCCGCGGTCCGCGGCGCCGACGCTGCCATCAACAGCGCGTCGTCGTCGAGCAGCACCACGTGCGCACCGGACTCCTCCGGCACCGCCAGGAACCGCTCACCCCACACCGCCGGGTCGTCGACCAGCGGCGGGTAGCCGATCACGGTGCTGTCGGGCAGCGCGGTGACCGCCGTCTTCAGATGCAGCACCTTGGTCAGCGGCACCGCGACGACGTCGGCGCCCAGCGGCGCCAGGTGCGCGCGCAACTGCGCGATGCCCGCGGCGTTGGTCCGCCCGCCCTGCCCGACCCAGACCGTGCCGCCGTGCTTCAGCACGTCACCGCCGTCGAGGGTGCCGGGCGCCTCGATGCGGGCGATCCGGTAGCCCCGAGCCCGCACCGCCTGTTCGGCGGCGACGGTCTCGGGCCGGCGTTCGGGGGCGCCCGGGCGGCTGATCACCGCCAGGTCGCCGTAGACGACCATGGTGTCCTCGACGAACACCGAGTCCGGACAGTCCGGGGCGGGGTCCACCTCGTGGGTGGTCCAGCCGGCCTGGTGCAGCGCGGCCCGGTAGCCGTCCCACTGCCGCCGGGCCAACTCGATGTCGACCGGGCGGCGGTCGATGTGGGTGACCAGTCCGTCGGCGAGGAGGTCGGAGGTCCGGCGGATCAGTGCGTGGCGGGCGAGCACGGCGTCATCCTGTCACGCCGGGGGCGGTTCAGGCGGTGCGGCGGATGCCCTGCTTGAGCAGCAGGCCGCGTTCGGTCTCGCTGAGCCCGCCCCAGATGCCGTACGGCTCGCCGACGGCCAGCGCGTGGGTGCGGCACTGCGTCATCACCGGGCACTGCCGGCACATCTGCTTGGCGCGACTCTCCCGGGCGGCGCGGGCATGGCCGCGTTCGCCGTCGGGGTGGAAGAAGACCGCGGAATCCTCTCCGCGGCACAGGCCGTTCATCTGCCAATCCCAGACGTCGGCGTTCGGGCCGGGAAGTTGCTGTGGCTGTGGCATGTGGGAACACCTTCTCCCTGTGTGCACGTCGCGACGCGCGGGTCCTGAGCTGGACGTGGAACCGATCCGAGTGCGGTCGTCGATGACCCCTCGTCGCACTCAAGGTAGGGCTGATGCCGAAATTGAGTCAATAGCCGACGGCTGTGCGGAATCGCATAGTGGCAGGCCGAGAATTTACGTCACGTTCATCATTTTGATTTCCGTATTCGGCGCATTGATGCTAGTCACCGGCCGGTGAGCTGGGGTTTTGCTCCGGTGAGGGCAATTCGGTTTGCCGCGCCGAAACGCGGCTGCGGCCTGTGCGTAGCACCGGGTAGGTCAACTGTTAACGTTCGCGGATGGGCCGGGACATTCTCACCGACGCCGCGTTCGGCGGCGTGCCGGAACGCTGGCCACTGCCGGCCGCGCACACCCCCGAGCAGCGTTGGCTGCGGGCGGTCGCGGCCGGCGGCCAGGGCCGCTACGCGTCCGCGGACGCCGACCTTGAAAGGTTGCTGGACGCCGGTGGATCGGTAGCCTCCCTGGCACACAGCACCCGCGGGTCGTTGCTGCGCCAGCTCGGTGGGCACCGGCTGGCCCGCGGCTGGGACGGCCGCGCGCTGGCGCTGGCCACCGACGCCGAATCCCGCGCCGACGCGCTGACCGGGCTGGCCGCCGACGCCCTCGGGCTCGGCCGCTTCGCCGCCTCGGCAGTGTTACTGCGGCGCGCCGCCGGCCCCGTCGACGACGGGGCGCCGGGCCGGTGCGCCGTGCGGTTGGGCTGGGTCGGCGCCGAGCTGGCGATGGCCACCGGCGACGGGGCCGTCGCGCTGGAGCGCGCCCGCCATGCCGTGGCGCTGGCCGCCGACCTGCCGTCGGTGCGGCACCGGGTCAAGAGCGCGGTGGTGCTGGCCGCCGCGCAGTGCTGTGCGGGCAATGTGGCGGAGGCCCGGGCGCTGGCCGACGACGGGCTGGCGGCGACCGCGCGGCACGGATTGGTGCCGCTGCGCTGGGCACTGGCGAGCCTGTTGGCCGGCATCGGCAGCGCGGCGCACACCGCCGCTGAGGTCGCCGTGATCCGGGACGAGGCCGCCGAACTGGTCCGGTATCGCGGCGGTGTCTGGCGGAGTTGAGACCGAGCGTGAACAGAACTGAGATGGCCTGCCGTTATTGTGGGCTGGTGCCGCTCTAGCCGGGGACGACCGGCTCGTAACGTTGGAGAGACCGCCGTCGATGACCATTCCAGGAGAGCGTCTTGACGCTGCGGTCGTGGAAGCGATCGCCGGCGATCGAGGTGCCCTTCAGGAAGTGCTGGCGACCATCCGCCCGATCGTGGTCCGGTATTGCCGGGCCCGGATCGGAACCGCGGAACGCAGCGGTCTGTCAGCTGACGATGTGGCACAGGAGGTGTGCTTGGCCGCCATGACGGCGCTGCCGCGCTACCAGGACCAGGGGCGACCCTTCCTGGCCTTCGTGTACGGCATCGCAGCGCACAAGGTTGCTGACGCCCACCGCGCCTCAGCCCGCAATCGCGCCGAACCCACCGACGAGGTGCCGGAGCGGTACTCACTCGATTCGGGCCCGGAGCAGCGGGCGATCGACGCCGACGCCGCAACCCGGATGGACGCGTTGCTCAAGATCCTGCCGGACAAGCAACGCGAGATCGTGATCCTGCGCGTCGTCGTCGGGCTCTCCGCGGAGGAGACCGCGGACGCCGTCGGCAGTACCGCCGGCGCGGTACGGGTCGCCCAACACCGCGCCTTGACCAAACTTCGGACCGAAATCGCGGCGACGGGATACGACCATGCCTGAGCCGGAACGCTTAGAGGACATCGCCCGCAGTGCCGGGCTGTTCGACGCGCTCGCGGATGAGCGGCGCATCGTCGCCAACGATGCCGCCGATATCGAGTTGATCGCCCTGCTGGAAGGCTGGCGCGACGACATCCGGCTGCACTCGCACGACGACGTCGTCACCGACGGGGAGGCCGCCGCCGCGCTGCGCGACGGCCTGACCACGCACCACATGCACCGGCCGCGGCGCGGGTTCGCGCTGGTCGGGTCGCTGGCGGCGGCGGTGATGGCGCTCGGCGGTTTCGGCGCGGTGATCCACGGCGCCGGGCCCGGCGACAGTCTGTACGGACTGCGCAGCGTGCTGTTCGGCGAGGTGTCCTCGGTTCGTGACGACACCGTGGCGCTGGCCGCCAAGTCGGAGATGGCCGAGGTGCGCCAGCTGATCGACAACGGCAAGTGGGAGCAGGCCCAGGAGCGGCTCGAGGTGATCAGCACCAAGGTCGCCGACGTCGGCAACCAGACCGTCAAGCAGGATCTGCTCGACGAGTGGAACCAGCTGAACGTGAAGGTGGAGAACCGGGATCCGGCGGCGACGGTGACGCCGACCAGCACCGACCCGGGCGCCAGCCCGGTGAGCACCTCGGTGCCGGTCACCAGCACCGACACCGGCGCGACGTCGACCACGCCGACGACGGGCACCTCGGGCGCCGAGACCTCTACCAGTTCGACGGCGACCAGTCCGACGTCGAGCACGGCGACCTCGGGCAGCGAGACGACCAGCGCCGCAACGACCACCAGC
>ENA-UOWG01002907-UOWG01002907.1-activated-sludge-metagenome-genome-assembly--contig:-NODE-2907-length-13752-cov-3.983865_pt1 | contig 13752 bp, 14 predicted proteins | sample MGYA00238147_ERZ761563 | MGnify/ENA primary metagenome ERZ761563 (study PRJEB28884, sample SAMN05720216) | anaerobic digester metagenome | isolation source: active sludge of municipal... | reverse complement strand
CCGGCATCGGCTTCCACCTGGTCTATATAGTACATATCCCCATAAAGTTTAAGCAGCTTCTTCTGCTGTCTTGTCCGTCTCGCCTTGTCGGCTACGAGCCAGAATCTCTGATCTGCAAACTGCTGTGTGGCAGCCATTGAATATTGAAAATAGAAAGGCAGACTTTTGGACAATGATGCGCCATAGCTGGATGCTGTAGCCTTTCCGCTGAAATTCGCCTTAAGATTCGCACCAGCCATCTGATGAAACATAACAAAGCGCAATCGCCATTCTTTTACGAAATTGTGAATGGTTTTGATGGTCAGGTTCAATATACGACGTTCAACTGTATCTGATCGTAGATAAGCATGTTGCAGAATGCTGTCGATCATGGGGCCAAACCAGTCCAATGCCAGCAAATAGGGGGCTTTACCACGCTTCTCCCAACGCTGAGCCAAATCATTGAGCATAACTTCTACACTGGTGATGGGCGTGGATGAATAATCCAAAAACTGCAAATACTGGTCCCACTCTGCACGTACCAACTCCAATCTCTTGATGTTAGGCTCCGGTATATGCTTCTTCATGATTTCATCAAAATGCTGCTCAGCTTCTTCCCTAGCGTAATTTTGTAGATCACGCTGTACATTTTCCCATGACCTGCCGCTTATTCCTGACGCCCTGATGCAGGCCCTCATTTTCATGTCAGCCTCGGCACCCTGCTCTGTACTGACAAGGGTTACATGATGCCCATAGCGCATAGCGGCTTCACACATCTGCAGGCATAAAGTTGTTTTACCACCACCTGAAGGTATGATGAAACTCAACATTTCACCATCAGACATGCCACCACCCAGCATATCATCCAACCACTGAATGTAAAGAGGCCGTTTTATATCTTCACGTAAAGCGGATCCCAGGTTGGTGAAAAGGCTTTTAACTTCTGTGTCAGGTTGGGTTTCAGCATCCTCTGTCAATATATCTTTGGTGGCCTGTTTGAGATTAAGTACATCAACAGGATCGGCCATGTTCAGGTTAGGCAGTATATTCAATAAATTCTGCCTACAAATATCTGCCGCTACAGCATTCAACATCCTTGTGCAGTATTCCTCGGACAGTGTATCGTTGGCCTTCAGCTTCACCAGGATCTTCTGCACTTCCAGCGCCAATGTCACATCACCTATAGATTCCAACCTCTGCACAAGATCCATTTTAAGGAGGTTCATGGAAATGGCTACATGAAACTTCCTCCAGTACTGCTCCATAGACTGCCATATGAACAAGGCGGGAGGGAAGCTGTTGAAAATCTTATATTTATCAATCTTGTCAGCATACCGTGTCATCAGTGTATTGCTTTTCAAGAGATTATATAGAAGGACAACTAATTCTTCAGTCTTGAACATCTGTCACCTCCTTCTCCACCACTTCTACAACATATTTCAACTCCGGGAAATGGTCCAGATATTCAGGCTGACAGACAAGTAATATCTTCGCAGCCGGAAGGCATTTTTCAATCAACTCATCCACATTCAATCCTAAATCTTGTTTTTGAATCAGATGTGCAAAGTATAACCGTGTCACAGCATTAAGAGGCTCGACAGGATCAAGCAGGATGGCAACAGGATCAGGTAAAATCTGCATTCGCCGCCTGAACAACAATGTCTGATGCTTGACCTTATCTGAAATCAAACTTGGTTTATCCTGAGTGTATAATACATATTCATCCAGGACTGTGCCGGGAATATTCCAGGGAATTGCTATAAATGAAGGAGGCTGTGTATTCCTGGTTTTAGGATGTTTCCGTTCATTTATAATTTCAGCATCGTCCATGTTCAAGCGCACCTTGCCATCACCCTCTACAAAAAATAGGTAGTATAGCAGCTCGGGTATGGAGGTTTTGGTATCCTGTAATTTAGCCAAAATCCTGCCGCCCCATTGTATCATGTTACCGGGGACCTCAAGATTGATTTGAAACAGACGAAGAGTCCTGTCCCAGTCGTAATACATATCAGACAGGTTTTCAGGTGGACGATAGAATTTCATGTTGACGACCAGAATTTTACATCCCAGCCCAGGCTTCTGTATGTTTTCATCCGTGACATAGCCCTTCCTTTCAGGGATGGTCCGAATTCATCTGTATAATCAATCACGATATTACAGGTCTTTCCATTAAAAATACGGGAGCCGCGCCCTGAAAGTTGTTGCAGTGGAATGGACCCAGTCAAAGCGTCCGCGCGGTTTACACATTGAAGATCCTCTTTATCAACACCTTCACGGATGGCTAACGTCGAGATCAATCTGTTTATACGACCTTCCTTAAAATCTTTCATTATAGCTTTTGTATTCAAATTCTGTATATCTGTATCAGACACCAAGCCTTTCTTTTTAAGCTCCAGCCAACGTGCATCCGGTACTGTCGAATATAATAAGGCAGTCCCGGGCCTGTATCTTTTCAATACAAGGGCATGTTCTACAGTGCAGACAGTTATCAGCTCTTTTGTGATACCTGCCTGTTCAAGCTGACAGGAGGCCTCCGCTATTCTGGTGTTCCTTACCGGGTTGTATATGATTCCTTGTTTCTGCACAACATCTTCATATGCAGTCGTAATGAATGGCGGTCCGGCTGCACTTACCATGTACACAACGACAGGTACTACCAAGCCGAAGTTTACACCGTCCTCGTAGTTGTAGTCGATTATCCTGTCCCCGAACAAGGCAACGATCCCTTTATCAAATTTGTCACAGCGTCCTTCATCTGTAGCTGTCAGTCCATACATCCGGCATTTTTCAAACCGCTGCATCTGCTCAAATACCGAAGGTCCTGCCGCACCATGAGCTTCATCATAAATCAAAATGTCAGGTTCCCAATCTGCCGGCAGTTTGTGTAAAGAGAAGGCCGAACAAAGATAAGCCCTATATCCGGGTTTAAAAATGTGTGAACCATCCACCATACACAGTTTATCAGCTTTATACACTGTGAGGAGACGGTCCTTGATCTCCTTCAGCACAAGTTTCCTGTTGGTGACGATCAGAATCACCTTATCTGGATATAACTTGCATATTTGTTGCAGAATAAATGTTTTTCCAGAACCTGTCGGAGATCTGCATCTGCCCTGATAATTTGTAATGAGAGCTTTGATGATCTCCTTCTGCCCAGGACGCCAGGCAACATCCAGATCATCCAGTCTGTCCTCGTCATTTATAACAGGTCTATGGTCTGTAATCTGGACATTTCCCAAACCCACAGATTTAATAAAAGAAGGAAGAAGACCGGTAAAAGTCTCCATGGTCCCGTCCTCAGATAACTCAAACAACTGGATTTGATGTTTAAGTATCTCGGGTTTTCCGTTGATTGTCCTACCGGTCCGTTCCGTACGTATCCCTATGAAGTGCTTGTAGTGCTCTAAGGAAAGTCCCTCAACGGAACATTTCAAACCTGTAATCACGACCTGAAACATATTCAGGATTTTAATCCAAAGATTAGTTTAACAACTGTTTCATGCCGCATTTTAACAGATCTAGCTTCTGCTTTCACCCTAAATTTGGTGGCTTTAACGGGATTTCTAACATACTGGTATATAGCACGACAGAAGCATCCATCTTTCGGTTCTACTTTTCTCAGATATTTCTTTGTACACTTATCCTGCAACAACCACATACCTATTCCCTGACTACAGCTTCGTCATATTCTTTCATATCCCGTGCACAATCCCGGGTCTCAAACTTAGTAGCATTGCTCTTATATCTTGTGTATGCTGTCCCCTCCTTACGCAGGATAGCATACATACCGGTTTTCTTATTCTTCAAGAGCCATCTATTATTTGTCTTTTTCATCTGTTTTTTCCTTAGTTAAAAAGTTCATCTATGAGTTTGATGATATAACAAGTATCTATAGTCAGTGTCGGGTCTTCCTTAGCTTTCTCCAATGCTGAAATAAGCTGGATGAAATACGCTGCATCCACACCTGTCAATTGCTCCTCCAGCACATTCAAGTCATTCAAATCCAAATCCTGTATCTGAAAAATCATTTTGAGATACTGGCCCGCATTAATGGAATATCCCCGCTTGATGAATTTGCGGGTACGTATGATAGATGCAATAGGATACTTACTGCCGATATACACCAGATACTTGTTATGTGCAGCATCCATCATTTTGGGGGGCAAATATAGAATTTCTTCAATATTGTTTTCAGGATCAGCAGCTTTCCAGTACGCTGTACAATGTACAAAATCAAAGTTTTTATGGATTTCCTGCACATCACCAAAGAACCTGATGATAAGCTGGATACCGTCACTCAGTGTAATGGCATTCCGGCTGAGATAGATAGGTCTGTATTTTTCTTTACGGGGACGACCTCTTGGCTTGGATGCATCCTCCTCTGGCTCTTTTTGTACAGTCAAATCTACAGCCGGTCCTTGAGGAAGATCCCTGGCATTTGCTGCATCAGAGCTTTCGTCACAGGCTGCAGCTAATTGTACAAAGTCATCACACTGCTCCTCTGTGAAGGCGGGCTGTTCAAAATAGGCGTATTCCACACCTTTCTCCACAACCTTCTCTGATACGGCACCGGCGGATTTTACAAAGATGGTTACACGATCCGCTAATTCCTTAACAAAAATATCTATATTTCTGTCACCATAAACAGCCTGTTTAAACCGAGGAGGTGGATTTTCCAGAAACTTTTGAACATAATAAACCGCAGCCCTTCTGGCGGCCTCCTTCTCGGTGAAGTATATATCGTAATCGTGTACGGCTTCATCCCGCCAAAGGGAGACAATTGCACCACCTGTGACGATAACACGCGGAGCCAGATACTTGGCAAGTTCCTTGTCTGTGATGGACTCAAGCCAACTGTTTACAGCCCGGCGAATATGACCTTTGATGCTATGGCTTTTCATGGATGTGTTTAAATCCTGTCAACTTGACGACTGTTGCCGGATCTTTGATGTCTTTCTTGAAGTCGTCAATACGCTCTATCAGCCAATTGAACCATTTCTTTAGATAGACAAGGCGGCTGGTGTAGTCTGTCTGCTCATCCGGATACTTGAAATCGCTGCATCCAAAATCAGAAGTCAGCGTTGTGATGAATGCAGTCTGATCGACAAGCACCAGGGACATCGATGACGGTTCACGCTCTGAATCCAAGAGAGTATTTACAATCTTATCGTTAAGAAGGTCGCCATCCTTGATCGTCACCTGTTTAGCGTCAGAGGTAGAGGTTGTTGATACAAAAGACATACGCTTTGGCACGGACAATTCCCAGTTCTGTTCCTTGGCCTTCCACAACAGCCAAAGCAAAAAGACACCGCCTGCAGTTCCGGGACCGGTCCACCCAGCCATGTCGGTAGTATCAATATATGTCAACGGACTGATCGGGACAGGTGCGATTCCTGTAGCCTCTGTAAATGCATCCGTCACATCCAATGCCTGCTTGTCTGTTGAAGCCCCTACATACAAGACACCACCAGTTTGCGCAGATTGCATATCAAACACAAAAGGTGTGCTTTTGTATGACTGGATAGCTTTATCAGCAGCTGAAATAAGTACATCTGCTTTCATCTGCCTCTTCAGCTTATTTGGAACTTTTACAACAGCATTCTCTTCTTTATAGGCCTGATATCGCTCATAAAGAAGGCTATTGAGTATTCTGGCTGGGATCTTGGCGGAACTGCGGGTGAGACTGCCCACTACTGTACAATCGACAATAGCATTACCTTCAGTCAGTTCCGGATGAAGGATACTTTGTGTATTGGAGAATCCTGTCTCGAACTGACCATGACCAAGTTTCTGGTTGGTGAAAGCTTTTTTCTTCAGCTTATCCAACAGACTGTTTACAGTCAGATCCTTAGGCACGTCACACAAAAATGCACGAACTTGGCTTACCTTTTTCTTGTCCAGAAAGATTGCCATTTATTTTTCCTTTATGAATGCTCTATGTCAGAATCTACTAAAATAATCTTCTTTTTTAGTTTTTGTGTTTTGCAGATGGTATCTTCCGTTCCACCTGTCCTGTCTGAACTCACCACAGCGATAAGCATATCACAATCCGAGGCGATCAATCCATTTCTTTGAAAACCAGCACTTTTACCATATAAAGTCCAGTTGGGGTAATGTATTTTAATCGGAATGTTATATCGTGAAGCTAGTATTTCAGCAAACCGGTCGCCACCTTTTGGACAACCTCCTGAGACAATGCTATCTCCGGAACGGTATACGGACCAGAAAGTCTCGGCACACAATAAATAATCTCGGTCCGTATTCCGTCGTCTTGAACCGACTATACCAATAACCATATTCTTTCCTTTAAAAATATCCAATTTTACCGAAACAAGGTTTACACGGACTCTGTGGGGGAAGAAGCCAGACTACAGGATATGAAGGCCTGTCCGACTGTTCAAGGTGGAAATATCCGTCGGTAAGAAAAGCCACCCCTTGATATCGTTTCTTTTTCTGCTGGCCCTTTATCCAGGCAAAGACGCATTGAGGTACTGTACCCCCAGCACCCCGCCGTGTACAGGTGACCGGAAACATTCCTGGTTGATAAATGATCTCAGGCAGGATAACCTGATCCATCCATTGTAAGACAGTAAACCTGGCTTTCGGAAACTGTATGCTTAGATCTCGCAGATATTGCCACATCTTAGAGAACATCTCATTAGTTACACTTCCACTTACATCAGGAGCAACAAGTATTTCAATCAATTCCCTTTTTTTAGTCTTCCCGGGAAACGCAGACGATCTGCGTGAGGCTTTGTGCCAGGATGTTCCTCCACGGTACATCTGAAGCAGTTCTTTCAGGACAGCCAGGGCATTGTGCTTGTTACTGTTTTTTAAGACTGTTATTTGTTCTTCTGCCCAAGCTGGCAACGTCCCTATCTGAGAGGATGCCTTTACAGACAACTCAAGTTGAACAGACGAGCCTAGGTGGGCATTTGCTAAAGAATCATAACCATCATCCACCACGTCCTGTGCGACGGTAAGTGAAGTCTTATTTCCTGGGGCAGAACTCTTTTTCGTCTGTGTGTCTGAACTTCCTGCCACAGATTCTGCATCATCATCCGCAGTTGGGCCTCCTGCCTGCTTTGTCTTATCTTCGCCCAATTTATCTGAAAGAACGGCGCTATCTTTATCTGATACATCTCCCGGTTGGTCTTCAGACATGGAGGCATTATCAGATATTGAAGAGGTGCTACCGGCTTCAGGAACTTGTTCATCACCGACATCTTTTTCAGATTCTTCAGAGCCGCCTTGAGACAATTGTCCGCCAGAATTTTTGTCTGTCCCCTGCTGCTGTTTGTCCTTCTGTTCAGGATTTTGCTTTTCATTCTTGGCCATCTCCTTAAGTGTTTCAACATACCAGTCAAACGTCATATCCACAGGCAAACCATAAGCCTCCGGGACTACGGCAGTTTCTGGCAAAGAACCTATTTGTGATCTTCTTACAATATTGTTAACCACGAACTCGGCTGCATATTCATATACTTTCTGATTATCCCTGTCCTGTTCGATAATATGATATAACCAGGCTGTATGGCCCAGAAGCGAGTGGCAGGCTTCATGAACCATAACAGCCAACAGTGTATTGTCCTTGGACTGATTGACATAACTGGGGTCATACCACAGATTACCGCAACCGATTCCCACCGTACCCTGTTTCCACTCTGTCTTCTGCAGTGATATCAAACGTACAGCATAGAGAGAGCCACCCCTGTACCTGAACAGTCTTTCTATTGTATCTGTAAGTTTCTGGACCGGATTAGATTGACAGTCCATTCTTCAAACTCGCTAAAAGGCTTTCGGCTTTTATGATAATCTTGTTACGGGCTTCAACAGCTTCCTTATCAGTGCCCTTCAGTGATTCTATCGATTCTTTGGACAAATCCAGGGCGGCCTTCACCGACTCCTTGATTTCATCTGTCTGCCAAATATCAAGAGCAAAGACTTCATTGGCCTTATCTGAAATATTGCTCAGAACAGAACCGTGCAATTTCTTTTCCTTACCTGCATTCAACCGTTTCATCTTATCAATCAGCTTTTGTACCGGTTTTGCCAATCTGTCTCCAAGATCACCTACCGCCGCTTGTTTAGCCTTCTTCAGATCATTTATGATGTCCTGCTCAATGGCAAATTTCAAATTTTCCTGGCTTTGGCCAAACAAGGAATTCACGGCGGACACATCAGGGAGCAAATCAATATGAATGTTGATGCCGTAGACATCATGTAATTCTTCAGGCTTGGGGTACTGTTGTTCGTTAAAGAGATCACCACGGCGTTTACGTTCACGTTCAAGCAGAGCTGTATAATGTTCCGGAGTACTGGCAACAGCGACCAGCTCCCGCAATTTCTGCTGAGCTTCAAGAAGATAATCCCTTAAAATGCCAAGGCGTTCAACAGCGACTAACCGGGCTCCATCTTGAAATTCCCAATGCAATGAATTGGCTTTAAAATATTTGTCAGCCGCATACATCACATCTATGATAGGTTTTATCAGAGGATCATTTGAGTTGATAATCGTATCTGTCCACCGTCCAGCCTGTTTCGACTGTGTCTGTTTCTCAGCTAATACCTGATCCGTCAGGTTCTTGTTCTTCCGTAACCAGGTCGAACTGTGTCGGGTAAGTTGGACTAAAACTACTTTACCAAGCATGTGCGTATTACCTTTTATGATTAGTGTGTTGTTGGTCTAGCTGTAATGTCCAGATCCACAAAATAATGCACGGTTACATATAAATCAGAAAGATTACCAGGAAACCATGTTGTCGAGGGGTTCAGTAAAGCCACTATCCCGCTGTAGGAAATAAGGTATAAAGAGGGTTCTTTTTTAAAACCAACCGTACCCCAAAATGCGTTATACTTGTCTGGGTCTTTACTAAACCAGTTATACAGGTCTTTCCCTGTTTGAATTCTACCGAAATCAGGCGAAGGGCTTACCATCGCTATCAGTTTAATCACTTTGTTTTTCCTTTAAATGCGTTTAGCCATCTTACGTAACTATCCGTCCCTAGAATACCCGGCTTCACAGTGCTCCAATTACGGAAACCAAACTCTGCAATATCCCTGGGGAAGCGGGTCAGATAGGCTGCAGCGGATTGTTCCCGGATAGCTTCAATCGATTTCAAAAGATACATGACACACGCCACCTGTATTGAAGGATCATTCGGGATAGGCACGTCAAACGGCTTGTTGTTGACATCCTGCACTGACGGCATACTGCTTTTCAGGGCTATGTGCTCCATGAAAGCCGCCGTCCATTGAAAGCCGATATAACCTTGAACCATAAGCGGAATGATATCTACGACTTTTATGCCTTTCTTCTGACAGATCTTGCTGGCCTTACGCAAGGCACTTACAAAACCCATGCTTCTGGTATATGAATTATAATCTGCGGCCAGGTCCTCAAAGACGACAGGTTTCTGGATATTGGTCCAGTTATCCTGCATGAAGTCAATAGTCTGTTCATCCAGACTGGCTTTCTGAGCATAAACTCCGCACCATTCTTCACGGACAGGTTGCAGATAGATGTGACAAAGCCTCTGTTTGCCAAACTGTGGAAGCGGCGTCGTATACATATCTGTGCTGCCGTTCATTGTGGCTACCCGTAGGGCTTTGCGGGGGCATTGATAGGAGCCGATGATACCATCAAGCATGAAACCCAGCAACACGTTTAAATGCTCAGCCGACCCACGGTCAACCTCATCAAACACGACAACACAATCCTTCCCTTCATTAGGCAGGGTTGCGTGTGGATAATCATCAGGCGGAATGAACTGCAGGGTCTGTCTCTGTTCATTAATCTTAGGAAAGCCCTCCAACTCACTTACCTCACGGCATCCAATACGTAGAAAGAATAGTTTCTTTTTATTATTCACAGCATACTGCTTGGCACCGAAGGTCTTACCAACACCTGGGACACCAACTAGGTTCAGGACTACGCTGTATCCGTCCGGCTGACCTACCTCGGTATTGATTGTATCGGCCACTAGCATCATACGTTCTATCTGTTCATTAGTCGATGTAAGAACCATTATCCAAACCTCTGGTTCGACATGAAGTACTCGAACTCCCTTTTCCAATGTTTATATGGCATCTGATCTTCAGGCAGGCACCACATGATTGCATCGGGGTCGCCGCTATCGCTATAGATCATTTTCTGGATACTTTGCAGTTGAACATTTCCGCCATACTGCATGTAAATCTCATATAAAGTATCTTTCTTAAACTCATTTCTGCATTCAGAACTAAGTCGATACCATCTCTTCAACAGGTCCTGAGTCTGTTCACCTTTACCAAATCCAATGATATTCCGTTTGAACCTGAGACCGTCTTGTATATCCCCGACCAGCATATTATCCGAAAAGATACTCCAAAAACTGGACAAGGGTTTCCTGACTAAAATCGGAAGATCAAGCCAGACAACAGCATCAAGTTGTTTTGTCCTCAATGTTTCCAGTAAGAAATTAGGAAGCATGCTGTAACAAGCAATATCCTCAGGAGGCAGCTCCTCAACAGTTTTTCTGACAACTTCTATCTTCAGGTCTGTAGGAACTGCAACATCTGTATTGACCGCATAGAGTCTGATATACTGTTGTGAATACCTGCGTTTGATGCTGCCCAGAAAAGCGTTAACTTGTTTTATGCGTTCAGGATCGCCGGTCGTCGCTAATACAGCCATGTTCTTGGAAACACGGATGTCATGTCGGACATATCTGCAGTACTCACCATTTTTATTATTACCGGGAATTGACGCTACCCGGATATTAGCCTCTCGGACTGCTACCGGAAGTGTGAACTGGTCCCTCTTGGAGCCGCAGTTCATATAAAACTCAAACCACTTCTTGCCAAATTCCTCAACAGCTTGTGACTTACGATACAGGATAAAACCGCCATGCCATAGTTTAGTACAAAATGGAAACTTTCTTGCCAATAACCACATCATGGCTTTGACTGCCCCTTCGTCCGTCTCCTTGCCCATATTGACCATGTCTGTAATATGTTTATAGATATTCACACCTTTAAAATGCTGGAATGCAGCAATGTCAAACTCACCTTCATACTTAACTGTGTCGTGTTCAATTTTCTCTAATGTGGTAGTCAACCGAATGCTGGCGTCCATATATAGAATAGTCGTCGCATTAGTGAACACCCACGGAAACATCTTGACAATGCGGCTTTTAATGACAGGGTCAGTTACACCCCTATGATTAAACAGACACTTCTTCCAGGGGAAGGGAACCGTAATATTATCATCCACCACAGCTATGTATTCACAATCAGGTTCGATGATCTTGGGGTCCACCTCTGAAATGAGATCACCTGTATTTCCGAACAAGGTAGTCAATACAGCTTTCTTGAAAGTTGGTTTTATATCTTTTTTCATGGCATGCACTTAAGAGTATTCACTTCTTTTTTATAGCCTCATAGTCCTCAATAGCTTGGGCCAATGTCTTTGCATCTGGTATGGTAACCTGCTTTTCTCTTGGAACGGGTCTATCATCCTGACCAACACCGGCCAGGTAATTGTCAAACAACATCAGAAGGGAACAACCCATATGTGCAAGTGTGTATAGCCCGGATTCTTCATCAAGTTCACATCTATTTTCAAACCAGGCCTTGCCGTGTCTTATACAAGCATCAAAAGGTGCGCTCCAGGGGAAACCGATCTGATAGTTCCTTGGTGGATATTTGCAGGCCGCAGCCCATGTAAACACTTTTGCAATTTCATCCAAGGCCTGCCACGGCATGTAGGACCACTGTACCTTATGCTTGTTAAACTTAATACTCGCCATCTTCCTTCTCCATCCTGTGTTTCACTTTGGTACGTTTTCTGTCACGGTTGGTTTCTGTAAATGCTTTACGTCCTTTTATCTGTTTGGATTCCCTTTTCAAAAGCTTTGCACACAATCCGTCGATGCCTTCTATATCCTCATTTTCTTCAAACAGATCCTCGACCAGATCCTGAAGATCCTTATCCCGGTTCATCAGTCACCTTTTAATTCATAGACACAATTTGACTCATGACTCCTGTAATGTCGGTATCATGAGTTGGAATTATGATGTAAATGCCAGATTCTGTAAATGTCTTCAATGTACGCAATATAGTTGTGAGCTGTATACGGGCGGATGCATCCAACCAGGTGGTCGGTTCATCCATGACCAACAACGGGATATTTCCGGACAACACTTCAGCCAAGGCCAATCTAAAAGAAATGCTCGCTGAAATAAGTTCACCGCCGCTCAATCGCCTTGTAGCGGACACTTCCCTTCCGTCTGAGTACAGCTTATGAAACTCGAATTCAGGTGTCAGTTTTATACGGAAGTCCTTGTCGAACCGTGCCAGATAATAGTTCATACATGTATTTATACTTTCCACAAACACAGACATGACATATCTTGGCAAGTTATCCCGGTGAAATACATCCCTAGCTTTTTCTGCAATTACCTTTATTGCATTGATCTTTTCATATTGAGCCTGTTCATCCTGGAATTGTTTCAACTGTTGGGCAGCCAATTCCAGAGAAACTGTCAATTTAGCGATTTCCTGTTTGATATGCGTGTGCTGAACCATCGTCTGTTTTATCTTGTCAATAGTTTCAAGAATTTTTGCACGTTCCTGATCCGACAGACTTTCGGTCTTCTGCACAACATCCAGCTCATGTTCAAGAATAAGTTTCTGTTTTGCGAATTCAGACCGCTGTCTCTGATCTTTAATTGCTTTTTCAAATGACAACTGCTGCCGTCTTATTCTGTCAGCCTTTGCTGTGTATTCATCTTGAGTCATACAAGGCTGTGTTTTCAGCTGTTTTAATACTGTCTGCAGCTGAGTCAGCCGGTCTTTGAACGTTTCACTGCTTGTTTGTACAGAGTGTAACTCAGCCTCCAGTTTTTGTTCTGTCTGGACAAGTATATTATTTGTTCTGATTTCCAACTCCAGCTGTCTGATTTTTTCGAGCAATTCAACTTCAGATTCGGCGATACCGGATAGATCAAAGGGGCGTTTGCATGTGGGACAAACTTTAGTTTGAATCAACTGCAGGATAGATTTTGCACTAGCAATTGCAGACATGTGCTTCTGCTTAATTTTTTCCGCTTTCTCTATAATAGTGGGATCTGATTTTTCCAGCAGTTTTTTCTTCCGTAATTCAAACTGATCCAGTTGAGCCTGAACTTCGGTTTTCTCTTTTTCATTTTGAACACAGACTTGCCAGTTCCGGAAAGCCCGGTCTTCGGCTTCTGAAAAACCCTCGACAGTGCAGGCACCCAGTTCAGGACCAAGAGCTTTCAACTGTCTCTCATTATCTGTAATTCTAATTTGCAGATCATGGATTTTAAGTGCCTTGCTAGCGTCCGTGTCAAATGTCAATTTATTCTGTAATGTAAACAGTAAAGCATCAGCACCTTCAAGTGCAGCGGTATGTTCAGCATCTGCCTTCTTCCAGGAAGTCAGTGCGTTCGTATACTCCTTTACCCTGTCAGTCCAGGCGGCTATCTCAATTGCACGTGAGACGCAGACAGGCAATTTAGCAAGGATATTGTCCTGGATGGCACCCCTACATGTCTCGGCGGCCTGACAGTCTGTAATCCTCTGAAACCAGGCAATCAATTCCTGCTGTGTCATTTCGAACGGCCGCCACATATCCTTCTGGCCGGCGAAACAGACCTCCCGGAAAACATCATAGGACATCCCCAACATCGGCACGAAATACTCGTCAATGGCCTTTACACCGACCAGCTGATGCTTCTTGTCCGTCGCATCAGTCCAGGTAAGTGTGC
>ENA-UOWG01002905-UOWG01002905.1-activated-sludge-metagenome-genome-assembly--contig:-NODE-2905-length-13760-cov-6.411383_pt1 | contig 13760 bp, 11 predicted proteins | sample MGYA00238147_ERZ761563 | MGnify/ENA primary metagenome ERZ761563 (study PRJEB28884, sample SAMN05720216) | anaerobic digester metagenome | isolation source: active sludge of municipal... | reverse complement strand
CCTTGCCGGCAGCCAGAAGCCTCCACGGCGATGATCAAAATTAGAGACATTAATTATTACTGTCAGGGTATCGGCTGTAGTCCTGAGACGGTAAAAATTCCTTTTATACTCAGGTACTGTTTCATCAGCTGATTTCCCCGGAACTCCATTGCCGCCATAATATTCTCCATTGATGTAAATGTCGTATGATGAATCAAAAACAGGCAGGTCAATGCCGAGTGATTTGTTCAGTCCCTGTGGCAAAAATATTGTAAGCCTGTAAGTTGCATAGCCAAACTTTTCCACAGGCACCTCTTTGCTGTAGTCAGTCCAGTAGGATGGAACCTTCCCGTAATATGGAGGCTTTATTGTATAGTTTTCAAAATCACGGGGGTGAAGCATCTTATTCCAGTAAAATTCCCATTCACCGTTGAGGTTTACCATAAAATCTTCAGAGCTGTTTAATTTTCTGAGATCGATGATGCCTTTTTCAGCAACAGGAACCGGTACCGCTGAAGCCGGAAATGAAATCGCCAGCAGGAGCAGAAGAATAATCAGCTTCCCCGTACTTTTCATATAGACTATTTCAGGCCACGGTTTATGAGCAGGGCGTCAATTCCCGGTTCTTTTCCCCTGAATGCAATATACATCTGAAGAGGATCCCTTGTGCCTCCTTTTGAGAGTATTTCCTTTTCAAACCTGGCTGCAACGTCCTTATTAAATATGTTACCTGTTTCTTTGAAAGCCTGGAAGGCGTCTGCATCAAGTATTTCCGACCACATATAGGCATAATATCCTGCAGCATATCCTGAAGCCCAGATATGGTTAAAATATGTTGACCTGTAGCGGGGCTTTATTTCAGGGATCAAACCGTATTTATCCATGGCGGTCTTCTCAAATGATCTTATATCGAGGTTCGCAACAGGTTCAGTAAGAGAATGATATTCCATGTCGAGAAGAGATGCGGCAAGATATTCAACTGTTGCAAAACCTGTATTGAATTTACTTGCCTTGTCAAGTTTTTCGACAAGTTCTGCAGGTATAACTTCGCCAGTCTGGTAATGTTTTGCATAAACTTTCAGCACCTCAGGCTCAAGCACCCAGTGTTCCATTATCTGTGATGGCAATTCGACGAAATCGCGTGGCACTGATGTCCCAGACACTCCGGGATAAGTTGAGTTTGAAAGTAACTGGTGAAGGGCATGACCAAATTCGTGGAAGAGTGTGCTAGCCTCATCAGCCGTGAGGAGTGAAGGTTTGTCACCGTTTGGAGGGGTTGAATTTGTAACCATTGTTACAAGCGGAGTAATCATTTTTCCATCCCTGTCCCTGCTTTGTCCCCTGTAAGCGCCACACCATGCACCGTTTCTCTTTGAGGCACGCGGGTAGTTGTCAATCATCAGAATACCAACATGCTGCCCGTTTCTTTTAACCTCATAAGTTTTTACATCTGGATGATATTTTGGGATGTCATTCCTTGTTGAGAATTCAAGTCCGTAGAGTTGGTTAGCAACATAAAACATACCTGAGATAACATTGTCAATCATAAAATATGGTCTGGTGAGTTCATCATCAAGGTCATATTTTGCCTTCTTGATTTTTTCAGTATAAAACCACCAGTCCCAGGGTTCAAGTTTGAATTTACCGCCCTCTTTCTTAATTAGTTCCTGTTGTTCTGCAGCTTCAGCTTTGGCAACAGGAGTGGCAGCTGCCCAGACCTGACCAAGGAATTCCTTTACACGTTCGGGCGTTTTGGCCATGTTACGCTCAAGCACAAAATCTGCATAGCTTTTATATCCGAGTAATTTTGACCTTTCAACTCTCAGGTTTGCTATCCTGGCAATTATTGTTTTGTTATCATACTTGTTGTCATTGTCGCCTTTCATGAAATACCCTGTGAAGAGCTTCTGTCTCAGTTCTCTCCTGTCAGAGTATTTCAGGAATGGTTCCATTATGGGATACTGGATAGTAAATACCCATTTCCCGTCCATTTTCATGTTTTTTGCTGTCTGGGCAGCGGTTGCAACAAGTCCTTCAGGCAGGCCTGAGAGATCTTCCTTGTTGTCGATAACAAGCTTAAAATCATTAGTTTCTGCAAGCAGGTTCTGTCCAAACTGTACCGAGAGCAGTGAAAGTTCCTCGTTAATCCTGCGCAGCTTATCCTTATCTTCTGCTGACAAAGCTGCACCATTTCTTATAAAGCTCTTATATGTATCGTCGAGTACTTTCTTTTCCTCTTCAGTAAGATTATATTTCTCACGATTCTCATAAACTGCCTTAATCCTCATGAATAGGGTATCATTAAGGCTTATATCATCCCTGTGCCTGGAGAGTATCGGTGACAGCTCCTTGTTTATCTTCTGTAGCGTGTCATTTGTATTTGCCGAGTTCAGGGCACCAAAAACCCTACTTACTTTTGTCAGTAGTTCTCCACTGTATTCCAGAGCCCTGATTGTATTTTCAAAATCAGGTTCCTGCTTATTTGTAATTATATCCCTGATCTCCTTTTTTTGTTCTTCGATGCCTTTCAGATAGGCCGGCATGTAATACTCTGCCTTGATCTTTTCAAACGGCGGAACCTCAAAGGGAGTACCGTATTTTTCATTCAGAAAGGGATTTTCATTCATTTCACTGTTTTTACAAGCTGTAACTGAGATGACCGTGAGTGCAACTATCAGTAAATAGTGTTTCATATTAATTTTGATTAGGTGGTTTTGCAATTATAGCACAAAATACGAAAATATAAATGAAGAAAGACACCGGGGAGGTGTCTTTCTGTGATTTACCTAAACCTGATCGTAGAATTCGCCGGACGGCGATTTTTTGGGAACTTATTTACATACTATAGACGTTAATTATTCAGAAATGTTGCAGCCTTTTTGGTTAATGATTTGTTAATATTGCGTTAATGCGTGTAAGATACATGATATGAGATATTTATGTTTGCAGAATATGCCATCTTTCTGTTACCTGAGTCGGAAAACTACTGAATCAATAACGCAGGCTGCAAAAACACCGAGTCCTCCTTCAATGTTTGAGTAAACAGGAACAGGTTCAGCAAAGGGATTTTCACCGTCCTCATAATTTTCTATTGATTTATGGTACAGGTAATATGATTTATCAGTATTCATTACATAAATTTTCAGAAAAGCAGAGTCATAAAAAGCTGGATAAATACCTATTTCCAGGGGGATCCTTAACCTTCCGTCCTGGCCGGCTGATTTATCAGTGAACAATTGTGTCTCGTCAGACAGGAATGAATCTCCTTTGTAGGTACTGCCTCCTGATGAATATTTCTTAAATGTTGTTAATCGTGCAAACACCCTGTAATAATTCTCATATCCCGATGAATCGCTGAAGGAAAATTCTCCTTTGAAGTGCCTGAGCAGCATATTATTTGTGCTTGTGACTATTGTAAAGGTGTCGACCTCTGCCTTAAGATCAAAAAAATATGGGACTGAACATTCTGAATGTACCTCCATTCCTTTGTCGCTGCTAACCCTGAGGAAATATTTCGCTCCGGGTACAACTTTCATTTCTTCACTTCTGAAATACATTAATTCGTTCCCGGTGTTAAGCTTTATCTCTTGCTCTCCGTCTGATATCCAGGCGCTTATGTTGCCTGTCTGGTTTACATTCCCGAGATCGCCATAAAGTGGCTGGTTTACTGATACATTTAACATATTGACATCTTTTCCAGGCTCAAGAAAAGCAGTAACAACAAGCTTCGATTCAAACTGAGGCACCTTGTCCGTGTCAAGTACTGTTTCACAACCCTGAAGCAGGAGAACTGTTGCTGTTGTTATAATTATTGGATATAACTTCATGTTCAGAACTTAAGTGAATAGGTGAATGACGGAATTATTGGAAAAAGGGTGACCTGTCTCAGAATGCCATAGTCCTTGTTGTCCTTTTTCACTGTTTCAGTGTAGTAGTAAAAGGGATTCCTGTGATTATAGGCATTATAAACAGAAAACTCCCACACCCTTTCAAAATGTTTCTTTTGTTTATGAAACTGAATGCCCGCATCAAGCCTGTGATATGCCCCCATCCTGAAGTTATTCTTCTCTCCTGTGTCTTTTACATAAAATCCTGTTATCCCCGACAGGCCTCCTCCCGGGTATGAGGGATTGCGTGTGGTAAATGAATGTGTGGTGGCATAATATTCTGAAGATGGGAGAGTTACTGTGTTCCCTGTGCCATACACCCAGGTTCCTGATATAGTTATTCTGTCGTTCACCCTGTAAACGCCAACAAGTGAGATGTCGTGCCTCCTGTCGTATTTAGCGTAGAATTTTTTTCCGAAATTAAGTGAATCGAACTGCATCTGAGTCCATGAAAGTGTATAACCTATCCAGCCGGTCAGCCTGCCGTTTTTTTTCTGCAGCAGTAATTCGGTCCCGTAGGACCATGCTCTTCCGGCAGTTACATTATTCTCCCAGCTCACTTCAGATGATGAGGCAGGGTCGCCGAATTCAAGAAAGGTGGCGCCTTCCTTGTAACCCAGAACATTATCCATAGTTTTATAGTAACCTTCCAGGGAAAGTTCGAGTTCGGGATTGGCAAGATCTTTTACAAATCCAATTGCTCCCTGCCTTGAATGCTGGGGCCTTACACGATCAGTCGTCGGAACCCAAAGGTCTGTCGGAAGGCTGATACCGGTATTTGAGATAAGATGAATATACTGGTTCATTTCGCTGTAAGATGCCTTGAATGCAAGGTCGCCTGCAGGCCTCCATGCCACTGAGAGCCTTGGCTCAAGATACTGGTACTGACTCGAAGAGGCAAGGAAATGACTGAATCTGATTCCACCGTTTATTTTAAGATTCTGAAGAACCTGCCAGGTGTCTTCAGCATAGACTGCCGATTCTATTCCGCTTGTCAGTTTGCTTTCCCGTTTATGCACATTTGAATTCAGGTCATTTTCGACGTATGCATAAGGTCTGAACTGGTGCGAACATGATAAAAAACCGGCTTTGACAGTGTGGTTCGTACCCGGCAGATAATCAAGGTCAAATTTAATGCTGTAGTCAGTAATACCTGAGTAATATTTAGCATGAAAATCTTTATTTTCAGGAAGATACGTATAGTTGTCAAAGATGCTGAATGTATAATTGCTGTATATTATCGATGTGTTTGAGAACAGTTTGTTACTGAACAAATGGTTCCAGCGCAGTGTGCCGGTGCTGTTTGACCACAGGAAGCCGGCATTTTCCTTTATATCATGACTGTTGTTTTTTATATAGAATTTGTCTTTTCCGAAGTAGCCGCTCAGGTAGAGCTTATTCTTCCTTCCGAAATCGTAATTTACCTTTGCATTGAGATCATAGAAATAATAACCTGTATTCTGCTCATCCATTGCTTTGAGTACCGGCCGCAGCAGCAGGTCTGCATAAGTCCTTCTGCCTGAAAGAAGAATGGAGGATTTGTTTTTCTTCAGTGGTCCTTCAATTGTCAATCGTGATGAGATAAGTCCAATTCCTCCCTCTCCATGCCATTCTTCCTTATTGCCGTCCTTCATACTCATGTCAAGAACTGATGACAGTCTGCCACCATACCTTGCAGGAAATCCTCCCTTAGTCAGCTCAGCGCTCTTAAGAGCATCTCCGTTAAAGATTGAGAAGAAGCCGAAAAGATGACTTGCATTGTAAACTACTGCATCGTCAAGGATTATAAGATTCTGATCGGGCCCACCACCTCTTACATAGAAACCGCTGCTGCCTTCTGTGCCTTTCTGCACTCCCGGCATCAGCTGGATTACTTTAAGTATATCTTTTTCGCCAAGAAGTGATGGGATGTTCTTTGCCTGGGATACATTAATCTTCACTGAGCTCATCTTAGCCGATTCGCTTTGTTTATCCTTCCTGCTTGCCGCAACTGTCACTTCCGCCAGCATTACATTTGGTTTCAGATCGATATTGAGCTCCTTGTCACTATCAAGGTTTACTCTTACAGTATCAGATGAATACCCTATGTAGGAAAAAACAAGAATTGTATTTTTACCTTCTATCGTTATTGAATAGAAGCCATAAGTGTTTGTCACTGTACCTGCTTTATTGTCAGGAATATAGATATTTACCCCTGCAAGTGATTCACCGCTTACATCTTCACGTACATAACCGCTGATCGTATGTCTTAATCCACTTTGAGAAAGCAGGATGACAGAAGAAAAAAGAAAGCATAATAAGGTAAGCAGGCATTTCATTTGTACACACGGGAGCTGTTATAAAAATAACGATTAAATCTTTATAATATTATGTGTCAGTTTTATTTAAATAAATTAACTTGCGTTCGTAATAAAACTCTGATGCTTGCAGCTTTAAGACATAAATTCATGATGCAGCGACTTGGTAAACGCCTTTACTGCTGTCTTATGTTCTATTCACTGTGAAATGCGGAATCCCCGCTGATCTGCCAATTACTCTCTTTTTACTTTTCACTTTTCACTTTTTACTTTTTACTTCCCATGGAAGGCTTGATATTCAGCGTTAAACGATATTCTGTGCACGATGGTCCCGGCATCAGGGTGACTTTCTTCATGAAGGGTTGTCCTCTTTCCTGCCGCTGGTGTCATAATCCTGAAGGTATTTCAAGCTTGCCGGAAAAGACAAGCAGGACAAACAGGGTGGGAGGCAAGTCTTTTATTAAGGAGGAGGAAGTCGGGAAATATTATACTGTTGATGATATCCTTGAAATATGTGAAAAGGAGAGATTATTCACTGACAGGTCGGGAGGAGGGGTAACCTTTTCGGGAGGGGAACCCGTTATGCAGCCTGAATTTCTTCTTGCTGCACTCAAGGCTCTCAAAAAGAAGGGTTTTAATACAGCTGTTGATACATCAGGATATTCGCCGGAGAAGAATTTCAGGGAAATTTTGCCGTATACCGACCTGTTCCTTTTCGACCTGAAGCACCTCAGTGATGACAGGCATATCGAATTAACAGGCGTATCGAACAGACTTATACTCGAAAATTTCAGACTGCTTGCCCGGGAGGCAGAAGCAGTAATGATCAGGATCCCTGTTATACCCGGAATGAATGATGATGAAGGTCACCTTATGAAATTAAGAGATTATATAACTTCTGTGAATACCGGGAACATTAAAAAGATTAACCTTCTTCCATATCATAAGATCGGATCTTCAAAATACAGGAGGTTTAATATGGAATGGAAAATGGAAGGTGTTGAACCACCTGCAGGGGAAAAAATGAAGCAGATGAAGGAGTATTTTTCACAAACAGGGATTAAGGTTAAGATCGGGGGATGACATGGGGCGCACGACGCTAGGCGCTAGGCACAAGACAAAAGACTAAAGACTAAAGACTAAAGACAATAAACATGATCTTATCAGAAAGAGTAAAGAAACTAAGAGAACAGAGTCTGAATGCGAAGGAAACAATGTCAGCCGAGAGGGCTTTGCTTATGACTCAGTTTTACAAAAGTGATGAGGCGCGGGAGCTTTCTGCACCAGTCAGGCGGGCAAAAGCCTTTGAATATCTTTTGAAAAACAAGAAGATATGCATTAATGACGGTGAACTGATTGTCGGTGAACGCGGACCTGCTCCAAAAGCCACTCCGACTTATCCCGAGATAAGCCTTCATTCGATGAATGATCTGGAGGTTCTCAATTCAAGGGAAAAAGTTTCTTTCAAGGTTGATGAAGAGGTGAAAGCCATTTATGCAAAGGAAGTAATACCATACTGGACAGGAAAAAGCAACCGCGACAGGCTGATGAGCAACATGACGTCAGAATGGATACTTGCTTATGATGCCGGCATATTTACCGAGTTTCAGGAGCAAAGGGCGCCGGGGCATACCGTGCTGGGATATAAAATGTTCAGGACAGGATTCCACGATCTTAAGAAAGAGATCAGGAAGGCAATTGACAGGCTTGATTATTTTACAGATCCTCAGGCTTTTGAGCGGCAAGAAGAGCTTAAGGCAATGGATATTGCCTGCAATGCAATTATTATGTATGCGAACCGCCATGCCTGCGAGCTTGAGAAACTTGCAGCCAGGGAGCTGAATGACAAAAGGAAAAAAGAACTGCTTAAAATGGCGATGGTCTGTCGTAAGGTGCCTGCCCACGCCCCCGAAACTGTTCATGAAATGCTTCAGCATTACTGGTTTATACATCTGGGAGTAATTACAGAACTCAATCCATGGGATTCCTTCAATCCTGGTCGCCTCGACCAGCATCTGTATCCGGTTTACATGAAGGAGACTGAAGCGGGTACGCTTGATGAGGAAAAGCTGTGGGACCTGCTGGGATGCTTCTGGGTGAAATTCAACAACCATCCTTCACCTCCCAAAATGGGAGTAACTGCGAATGAAAGCAGCACTTACACTGATTTCTGCCTAATAAACCTGGGAGGTGTGAAAGCTGACGGAACTGATGCTGTGAATGAGATGTCATATATACTGCTCGATGTTATCAGGGAGATGAGGCTGCTTCAGCCAGGTTCAATGGTTCAGATCAGCAAAAAGAATCCGGACAGTTACATACACAGGGCTCTTGATATTATTAAGACCGGCTTCGGACAGCCATCTTGCTTCAACACCGAGGCAATTATCTCCGAACTCCTCAGGCAGGGCAAGAATATTACTGATGCCCGAAATGGAGGAACATCAGGCTGTGTGGAAACCGGAGCATTTGGAACCGAAGCCTACTGGCTTACAGGTTATTTCAATCTGCCCAAAATACTTGAGCTTACACTTTATAACGGCTTTGACAAAAGAACGGGCAGGCAGGTGGGACCTGAAACAGGTTATGCCGCTGATCATAAGAGCTTTGACGAACTGATGACTGCATTTCAGTTGCAGGTAAGATATTTTGCCGACATCAAGATCAGAGGGAATAATGTTATCGAAAAACTATTTGCCACATGGCTTCCCGTGCCCTTCCTTTCATTACTTGTTGAGGATTGCATTTATAACGGAAAGGACTATAATTCCGGAGGAGCAAGATACAATACTTCATATATTCAGGGCGTGGGGCTTGGCAGCATAACCGACATGCTTACCTCAATACGATACAATATTTACGAGCAGAAGAAATTTACCTGGCAACAACTGATTAATGCACTGGAGTCGGATTTTGCCGGTTATGAAAATATTCAGCATGACCTGATTTATGAAACGCCTAAATATGGCAACGATGATGATTATGCTGATCAGCAGGCAGTTGCAGTGTTTGAGATTTATTATGATTCTGTTAACGGAAGGCCGAATACAAGGGGAGGTGTTCACAGGATAAATATGCTGCCGACAACTTCACATGTATACTTTGGCAGTGTGACTGGTGCTACGCCCGACGGCAGGAACAGCAGACTTCCTCTTTCCGAGGGTATCTCACCCTTCCAGGGCGCTGACCACAGGGGGCCAACCTCTGTAATTAAATCAGCATCAAAGATCGATCATCTGAGGACAGGCGGAACACTACTGAACCAGAAATTCTCACCTTCATTTTTTGAGGATGAGGATAGTTACAGTAATCTGACAGCTCTTATCCGGTCATATTTCAGCCTTGACGGGCACCACATTCAATTCAATGTTGTCAATGCCGATACTCTCCGTGATGCACAGAAACATCCGGAGCGTTACCGCGACCTTATTGTCAGGGTGGCAGGTTACAGTGATTATTTCAATGATCTGGGAGAGGATCTTCAGAATGAAATAATTCAGCGTACGGAGCATGAAGAAGCCTAGGAGAAGGCTGTAAAGGCGGTAAATGCTGTAAAGGCTGTAGAGGCTGTAAAGGCTGTAAAGGCGGTAAAACAAAAGAGGCTGTAATCTAATTTACAGCCTCTAAAGCCTCTACAGCCTCTACAGCCTTTCTGGCTTATTTCTTCTTATCCTTTGTCTCGTTGAAAACAGAAGTTGCAGTTGCAACAATTCCGGCAATATCAGAGAGATTTGAAGGAAGAATCATAGTATTGTTTGCCTTGGCAAGGTTGCCAAATGCAGCAAGGTATTGTTCTGCTATCCTGAGGTTTACAGCATTAAGCCCATTCTCCTCATTTATTGCATTTGCAATGGCTCTCAGTCCGTTTGCAGTTGCGACAGCCACCTGTTCAATTTCTGAAGCGCGGCCTGCTGCCTCATTTATGCGTCTCATCTTTTCACCTTCAGATTTCAGGATGAACTCCTGCTTATCACCCTCGGCGTTATTAATTTTTGCCTGCTTGGTACCTTCCGATTCAGCAATGACGGCTCTTTTCTCCCTTTCGGCCCTCATCTGTTTTTCCATTGCATCCTTGATGCTCTGTGGCGGGGAGATGTTTTTCACTTCATAACGGGTTACCTTGACACCCCAGGGTTCGCTGGCCTTGTCAACAGCCTCAACTATAGTGGCATTGATTGATTCTCTCTCTTCGAAAGTGCGGTCGAGTTCAAGTTTCCCGATTACGCTCCTCATTGTAGTCTGTGCTATCTGGATTGATGCAAAGCGGTAATTATCAATACCATAAGAAGCTTTCTGCGGATCAAGTACCTGCAGGTAAAGTATTCCGTCAACCTCAACGGCAATGTTATCACGTGTGATGCAGATCTGGGGAGCGACGTCAATAGCCTGTTCCTTTAGCGTATGCCTGTATCTCACTTTGTCGAAGAAAGGGATTAGTATCTGGAAACCGGCAGTGAATGTTGCCCTGTATTTTCCAAGTCTTTCCACAATGATTGCAGTCCTTTGTGGGACTATCTTTATCATTGAGGCTATGAGGATGAATCCAAGGAAGATTAATCCTACAAGAATAAATGTAGCACTGTTCATGTTATTTGTTTTTTGGTTCGACTAGCAGTTTGAAATTCTCTTTCTTATTAATTATTACAATTTGTCCTTTTTTTATTGGTGATGAGGATTCTGATTTCCATGTAGTTCCCTTGAATTCAACTTTTCCGGTATTATCATCTCCAAAATCAGCAAGGGCAACAGCATCTTTGCCGGTAAATTCATCCTCAACATCTTCAGATTCTTTGTATTTACTATCAAAGAAACGTTTCTGGATCATTTTTCTCAGTGTTATAAGGGCAGCCACTGAAACAATCGCAAAGATTGCAATCTGAAGGTTTGTTCCGGGGTCACCGATCAGACAAATAAGTGCAGTAACCCATGCACCCAGACCAAAGAAAAAGATAAAGAATCCGGGAATAACAAGTTCAAGCAGGAAAAGTACCAGGCCAAGTATGAACCATACCAGTTCTGGTCTGGAAAGAATGTTTTCAATCATATTCTTTAATTTAAGTGGTTAGCGAGATATTTTTTATGCATGTAGTAAAGATATGAAAAAAATATCAAATCTGAAAGATACAGGATGAGCTGTCTTTACAGTATTGATAATCAGTAAGAATAAATGATTTTATTTTTTATGAAGGCTGTTGTTTACATCCTTCATCCACAGACTGACCTTTCTCGAAAGGAAGTTTAAGTTCTCACAGGTAAAATCACCTTCCATTCTTATGAGAGTACCTTTATATATACCACCCTGCTGGTTGTAGCTATAGCAGAGATACAGGGTAGTTCCGGCATCTGCAGCGCTGTTTTTTAAAGCAGTTACCTTGCTGGCTGCCAGATTGTGAATATATGACGAAAACCGGCTTAGTTCATGGCTGTCGATCTTTATTTCAGAAACTGTACATTTTGAAAGGTTTTCTGCAAGTTGTGACTCAGTGAGATTATAGTCGCCCTTGTGAAAGTTCCAGCCTTCGGGATTGGAATAAACAAGCACATTTCCCTTTTCATCCACATAAAAACCTTCATGGGTATAGCCCCAGGCAAAGTTAATGTGATCGTACTGGAAGAGGATTTGCTGTCTTTCATTAGTTACGTAGCTCTTCCTGCAACCTGTTAAGGCAAGAATGAGCAGGAGAGACATATATTTGATTGAATTCAGTTTCATTTTATCAGCACTCCATTTTTCCTTTCAAAAACCGGGCCAAATGTACCAATTGCAAAATTAAGTTTTCTTTGTAATCCTGTATTAATATTTATAGTTTCATTTTTTTGCATCATCTCTAATAATAGCCTAATTTTGAGTGCAGTAGTAGATTGCATATATCAAATATTCATGGCAGAATAATAATGAAAACGAATTTAAACCCTGTACATGTAATTTGTGCTGCTGCAATTCTGGCTTGCTCATGTGCGCCTGTTTATGTTCCAAACACAGTAAACGCTCCATTGTTCACAAACAGGAATGAGATCCAGGCTTCGCTTCATGCGGGAACTTCGGGTTTTGACCCCCATATTGCGTATGCTGTTACAGATCATATAGGTGTCATGCTGAACGCCAGTTTCATGAACAATACTTCTGATTCAACTGATAACTTTCACAAGCACAGGTTTTTTGAGGGAGGTGCAGGGTATTATACTCATTTTGCAACAAGGGGGAAATTTGAGACCTTCCTTGGCTTCGGGTCTGGCCGCGTAAGTTCGCTTTATTCAAATAATATCTGGACATCAAGTTCCGATGCCAGGTTCAACAGGATATTTCTTCAGCCTTCACTGGGTATCACTACAAAGGTTGTTGACCTGGGTTTGTCATCGAGACTGGTGCTTGTTGGTTTCGATCAGGATTCTGAAAGAAATTCAGGATTCTTTATAGAGCCTGCACTTACTCTGAAAGCCGGGTATGACCATATAAAAGCTGTCGGACAGCTCGGATTTTCTCTGCCGGTTAATGAAGACGAGATCCCATTCAACTATCAGCCCCTTATAATATCCCTTGGAATTCAGGCTAACTTTGGAAAAATATTTAAGTAGTTCAGCCTGGCAATCAGTTGTGCTTATCCATTGTTTCGGGAGGCTGAAGAAAAATTTTTCCGATTCATTTATTTTTTGTAACTTATATCGATCAAAATTCCGGTGGAATTACCCTGGAACCATTAATGATTCCATCCGCAGGTAGCGGGATAAATGATTGATAAACAGGGTTTGGATTTTGTTTTCTTTCCCTGGGAAAACTTAAGCTGAATCACAGGATATGGACAAGTTTCTTGATTATTTTGATCACCGTCACCGTGATGAAATACTGAAAAAGCCATCTGATCAGGACGGACCTGTAATAACAATATCGCGTCTGACGGGCTGTGACGCCCGCCAGGTTGCAGCCCTGCTGGTTGATGACCTGAACCACAAGACAGGAACAAACAGGTGGAAATGGGTGGACAAGGATATAATATATGCCATAGCAAAGGAACTTAATACTGACAATCAGCGTGTTGAGAATTTCTATAAGGGCATAGAGCTATCAAAAATGTCAGAAATGATAATGGCTTTTTCTGGAGGATTTGTAAGTGATCTGAGGGTTAAGAAGGCTATCAGGGATGTCGTGCTTTCAATGTCCAAGGAAGGTTACATTGTACTTGTGGGAAGGGGAGGAGTCTCAATTGCTCATGATATTGCCGATTCCCTTCACATCAGGCTTATGGCTCCGTTTTACTGGAGGGTTGAAAACGTCATGAAAAAGAAGGAAATGGACATTGAGGCTGCTGAGGAGTATGTTGTCGATACTGATGAGAAAAGGTTTAACCTCATACAAAGTTTTCTTGACAAAAGACAGATTAATATCGACTATCTCTTTGATGCCACTATAAACAGGAGCAGCTTTACAGTACCGCAGATATCAGGCATGATCTGTTCAATGTATGAGCTTAAGATCGGCAGACATAAGGGAGAAAAGCGTAAGTCGGATTTTTTATTGTAGACGGAAGTCCGAAGTCCGGAGACCGGAGACTTCATATATCAGTATCTTCCTTTCGCCTCCCGATTGCTATGTTATACT
>ENA-UOWG01002903-UOWG01002903.1-activated-sludge-metagenome-genome-assembly--contig:-NODE-2903-length-13766-cov-5.014149_pt1 | contig 13766 bp, 38 predicted proteins | sample MGYA00238147_ERZ761563 | MGnify/ENA primary metagenome ERZ761563 (study PRJEB28884, sample SAMN05720216) | anaerobic digester metagenome | isolation source: active sludge of municipal... | reverse complement strand
ATCACAAAATAATTTCTGATCACCGGAACGGCACAACAAACAATAGAATATAAACAACAAAAATGGAGGTAAAAAGATGTCAAACTATGAAGAATTAAAAAAGGATTTTCAGGCCTATGAAAGCATGGAAACGGAAATGATTGATGAGGCGTGGATTAGATACGGCTTATCTGATGCTATATCGGCAACTAAAACGCCGGATACATATTCCGACGACCAATGGGATGAATTGATAGAGGAGATAAAACAATGAACAAGAAACGTCTCACGAACATACTTGTCAACCTTGGCTACCATCGATGCCGGTCGCTGTACTTGGCCGGTTGCCTTACTCGCCATGAGTGGATCTATATCCGCGACACGTGGCAGCAGCATGAAGAGCTGCGGTTGAATGCCGTGAATAATTAAAGGGAGGTAACAAAAATGAAAATTAAAAAACTGAAAGTCTACAACATGACGGGCCGTAGCGGCCGTGAAGTGCCGAATCAAATTATCATCGAAACTGAAGACGGTCGCTACTTCCAGTCTTACCAGTCAATCATTGCCTTTCGGCCATATGATTGGCAGCAAAAAATAGTACTAGATGTAAACAAGTGGGATTATTCCCGCACTACCGGTAAACATCGTAACCAATTTTTAGATGAAAATACTGCCGAAACCCGTAAAAAAATTGCTTCGGGAGAATACCTTTTAGCTGACTTAAATTAAGGAGCAATCATGAACGCAAAAGAAGTAGAAAAAAAACCGGCCGAACAAAAAGAATGGGATCTTGACGACAAGTACGCAAAAGACATTTATGATGATATGTTAGATGGGTGCTATGATAAGTTTATGGGGCAATACGATCCTTCACAAGTGCTTGAAGAGATTGACCCTATAGCTTATCGTTGCGGTTTTAATGATTGGGCGGATTCTCTTGATCCAATTTGGATTTGCCCGGAATGTGGCGAGGAACATGACGACGAGGATGATGCCATAAATTGCTGTCAACCTGATATGTGGAAATGCTCGGAGTGCGGAAAGGAGTTTGACGACGAACAAGATGCAGAGGGTTGCTGTTCTGAAGACGACGATTCGTGATGGGCGGGCCTTACGGCCCGTTAAACGACAAGCCCGGTCCAAAGTCCGGGCAAGGAAGGTAATGCATGAAACAAACAATGAAAAGTATTTACCAGTTTGCTGAGGGTATGCACTTCTTTTCAGCCACTGAGGCCGGGCGCGTCTGTCACAGTAAAAAGCTGGCTAATATCATCGCGGGCTGCTCTGGGTACGTTATGGGGAAACGAATGACCATTTTGAAGACAGAAGCGGGCGGCTATCGACTCTACATTATGCCCGATGGCGTGAATCGATGGTTCGACGCCAACTTGAAAGACTTGCCGGAAGACAATTAGCAGGAGGTGAAACAACATAAAGCGTTAAGATCCATTACTTGAAACCTGCCGATGATAGATTTGTCACCGGCAGGGTTGAAGCAACGGAGGCACAAAGCATGAAAAAGAAAAGCAGTGAAAGGCTATTAGTGGAAGTGTTGAAGCGCAAGCCAAGCTTTGACATCCTGGGCCATGTTTGCGTTCGTAACGGAGTGGCGATGGCGACAGATATCAAGATATGGGTGACCGCCACCGTCATCGCCGACAATGGCGTGTATGACGGCGATGCATGGCGAAGCGGACGCATGGTCCCGAGCATCGAGAAGGTAGAAGATTATCCAGATCCGCCGGTCATGGGGAAGCACATTGCCAACATTACTTCCGATGGAATTGGCGATGTGATTATGAGCTTGCCGGTCAATGATCGTTTCAATTTGCCTGGCGCTCTGCTCGTGGTCAACGGCAGGCGCAAGGCGCTGATTGCAACCGATGGGCACCGGATGCATGTTTATGGGGACCATAAGCTCGAAGGGCGGAACTTCATCATCAGCAAGGATGTATTCCTATTGCTGATGGAACGGGATTCATGGGGGATTTACGAAGGTAAAAAGAATGACTTTTTGTTCTTCGTCGGTGATGACGGGGTGACCATTATCACTAAAATTATTGATCAAAAATTTCCGAACTACCGGGAAGTTATTCCTGATCAGTTACCGCCCATTGTCGGCGATGAGCAAATAATTGAGTGCGTTGCGTATTTCCATAGAGAGCTAAAGCGGATGAAGGTTATCAAGCGCAACAATGCAATCTACCTGGAGCGTAACGCCGACACGGGTAATCTTAGGCTGACCAGAGACAGCAGCGAGAAGGGGCTGTTCTTTTGTAACGGGCCGAAAGTTGAAGCGTTTCAACCGGTGGTGTTCAATGGTGACTACATCGCCGACATTGACAAGATCCCCGGCAAGAAAAAAGTCCACCTGAAAGACGATGAAATGATCGTTGAGACAGAGCGCGGCTTGTGTGTGTTGATGGCTCTAAATGTTTAATAAATAAAGGAGGATAATATGTGCAAAGCATTTTCGTGCATTGTAATGAAAAGCGGCGATGTGAAGTGGAAGTTTGGCGTTGACTCTCATGATGAAATATTGAAACAATATGGGATCAGAGATCAAAACGTCGAACCCGATGAACTTGAGTTCGCGCGGGTTGAGGTGACGCCAGATAATGGCGATTATCTCTTCCCTGACAGGTGGACGCTGAGAGTCGATGAACGGATAAAACCCAAGTGGTTCACGGCGTCATATGAGCTGTTTGTTATGGATGAGCACAAGAAGTGGGTAGCGGAACTCGATAGGGTTTTGATTAGAAAGAAAATTATCAATCCGCTTTCTCTTGAGTGTAAGTCGGTAACAGAAGATGATGTTGCGCTGTTGCGTGTTTGGGCCTCTATTTGGGCTTCTGTTAGGGATTCTGTTTGTGATTCTGTTTGTTATTCTGTTTGTTATTCTGTTTGGGATTCTGTTAGGGATTCTGTTTGTTATTCTGTTAGGGATTCTGTTTGGGGATATATTGGCTCTTTTTTCTCTTTGCCAAAAGAAAAATGGTTGAATTGCCAAAACGTGCCGTTTAAAAAATATCCGTTTGAAAGCGTTGTTGAGCTTTGGGAGAGAGGGCTTGTCCCTTCTTTCGATGGCACAACATGGCGGCTTCACGGCGGGAAAAACGCCGCCGTACTTTGGGAAGGCAAGTTGTAATGCGGAGCACAGCAAACAGCGCGGAGTAAATAATGATGACAACCGAAATCATCTGGAAACCACGGCAAAACAAGCGCTGCAACAAGGCGGTAATACCAAAGTCTGAGAAGCAAAACGCTGCCTGTTTGCAAGATAGAATCAGGCAACTTGAGGCTGAAAAGGCAGAGGCCCTACTTGAGGTGAGAGAGCTAATCGACGAAGTTATGGGGCTGCAGGCGAAGCTAAAGGAAGTTGAGGCAACGCGCACGGGCTATCACATAATTGGAGTGGCTAAGGCGCTCGACGCATACAACAAGGAGGACTGAGTGACCAAACAAGAGGAATTGTTACAGGTGCTTGACGTCCACAAGGCTGAGTTTGAGGAGCAGTACGTGAAGCTCCGTAAGAAACTGCTTGCGCTCTGCCAGGACGAGATTGACAACGTTAGCCCGTCATTGCTGGCCAGGCTGTTCATGGCCGCTTATGGTGACCTGATCTGGCGCTACTGCAAACCTATGGGGACGAGCTTCGAGGCTTACAGGGCTGACGTTGACAGGTTGAAGAAGAAGCTATGGTGATTGTCCGCGTTGACCAGTGCAACAGGCGCTTCACAGCGTCGCTTGACAGCGATGAGCTGACCTTCCGCTACCCCGACACCAGCCAAAGGGTTGCGGTCAGCGGGGTAGCTATGGTCAGGGTGGCGCTGAAGCGAGACCCTGCAGCGTGGCTGTGGATCAAGCCCTACGAGTACACAAACGCGCTGTACTCTGGTCTCATGGGGATTGAGCTGTACAGCGACAGTGACAGGTCGTGGCTGTACAGCACGATCAGTATACCAAAGGAGATATTGCCCTGGGTCAAGGGTAGGATCATTGAGGACAGATTGCAGTACTTGATGCTCAATGATCAGGCACGAAGGGATGAAGAGGCATACAGGAGGAAGCGAGATGAACAGGGTTAAAGCGTGGATGATATCGGCGCCACATGTGGTGGTCATCGTTGAGGACGAGCAGGTTGCGTGGAGCCTCTACAAAGAGATCCCGGAGGCGACCATTGACAGCGGCGAGATCGTTATGGGGACAAACCTCTTCAGGGTCAAAGCGTTCTCCCATCGCCTCAGCGACTCCAGATATCTCTGTGTCTACAGGGACACATATCTGTATGACTTAACTACGAAGAGGCTGCTGAAACGCTACTATGGCAAAAGTGTATACAGTAATAAAAATATGTTGACAAATTAAAAAAGCAATACTATTATTGCTGTGTAACCAGGAGGTATCGAGTTATGGCAGTGAAAAAAGCTAAGGTTGAGATTGAAGAAAAGCGGTATGCTCACCAGAGCAATATCTATTGGAAGAACGAGCCGTCTGACGAGTCGTTCTATCAGGAGTTGGAGCGATTGGCTGCGGCCAACTCCCGCACGGTGCGGCAGTACATCAAGTATCTGGCCATTGAGCACGCTCGCAACAGCATTGATCGGCGTATGCGCTATCAGGAGCCAGTGTGATCATCATAACTGCTGACAATGGTCTGGGCAACTGGACCATCATGCGCGATGGCGAGGTGGTTGACTTCTTTGAGGTGCCTACCTTCAAGCACGCCGATCGCAAGAAGAGTAAAGTCAGCTACACCACCAGGATAGACACGAACAAGCTCACCGACAAGCTGCTGCTGTCGTGTGTTGACAGAGCTAACGCCAGAGCGTTCATAGAGCGGCCGCTTATCAACCCTATGCGCTTCAAGGCGTCGGTGTCTGGCATCAGGGCTTATGAGGCCGCGCTCATCGTCCTTGAGGATCTTTGCATCGGTTATGAGCGGGTTGACAGTAGGACGTGGCAGCGAGCCTTCTGGCCTGCGCCAGCCAAAGGCAAAAAGAACAACACAAAAAAGCTCTCTCGCAACATTGCCTGTCAGCTCTTTCCGCATCTGAAGGACAAGATCGAGAAGAGCGATGGTGACTCGTTGCTCATGGCTGAGTGGGCTAGGATGAGAATGTGATTAGAGGTGAACCATGCCGGTGATTAAGAAGAAAGGCGGTTGGGGCAGTCCGCACGTCAAGGGTGTGATGCCGACGAAGGAGGGCGCTATAAAGCGCCTAGTGGCTATCAAGATCAAACAGGGCAAGATTAAGCCCAAGGGAAAGAAGAAATGAGCAACGCACAGCAACCTCAGCCCAAGCCACAAGCGCCGGTGAGCGACAGCTTCAAGGCGGCGCAAGAGGCTGCCAAGCAGGCCGAGAACTTCAAGAAGAGCAAGCCTAACAGCAAAAAGAAATAATCGACAAGCAAAAGGAGAATGAATAACAATGAAAATAATCTCATTCATCATCGCCTCTATCATTACGCTGATTGGCGCTTACTACGCCGTCGTCGATTCGCTGATCCTGGCTTACGCCAGAGCCAATGAGTGTGCAAGCGTTCTGTGTGTGCTCTGGCAGATCGCCAGGTCTGTCATTGTGATCATGCTGGCGATGGTGGTCACTGTGGCGGCGTGGCTGTGGTGCTTCAAAGTGTCAGGGCTTGAGCTTGAGTAGGAGAGAGCGATGTCACACAAAAAAAGACTTGAGCCTAAGCCGTGGCGATTCGGCAAGCGCGGCCCGTTATCCATTGAAGAGCGCGTGATCAACACGAAGCATCCGCGACTAGACGCGGCGATACTGGAGTCCGCCGAGTTAGCGGCAGAGGGTTGCGTGGTTGAAGAAAATGGCGTGGCCCACAGCGATGAGTATATGCTGGAGTACGCTAGGAAGTGGGAAGAGGGGAGGATGAGGTGGTGAAATGAAAGAATTAATTTTGCCGGTACGCCGGGAATACTTCGAGCAAATTAAGTCTGGCGAAAAAAAATTCGAGTATAGGTTAATGAGTTGTCATTGGTACACAAGACTGCATAAAGCTCCGTTTGACCGGATTGTGATTACGTTAGGATATCCAAAGAAGGGCGACGAATCAAAAAGATTATATCGCAAGTGGAACGGGTTCATAAAAGAAAAAGTGCTACACGAAGAATTTGGGCCGAAAAGCACGCTTGTTTTTGCAATTGATGTCAGCGAAGTGTGGGTGTCAAAATGATCATCAACTGCACATCCTGCGACACTCCTTTCCACGCCGGTGAGCCGGTTGAGTTCTGCCCGGCGTGCCATAGGCCGGTGTGTAGCAATTGTGCGGACGAGGAAGGGTTGTGTGAGGATTGCGCGGAAGAGAAGAGGATGGAAGAGATAACGGAGGTAGAGGAAATCGGGTATCACTCGAAAAAACCGCAATATAGTGGGCAATCCGTAATGTCCGAATCATGTGAGTATTGCGATGGAAAACCATGCTATTACGATGGATCTGGACTTCAGGCGGAAGACGCTTTTTACGCCCTGCTGAATGGTGGCGACAAGGCGTTATGGAAATTTTTGGATCAGTATTACGATTATGTTTTCCATGACGGTAAATATCCAGATAGGGTTGAATATTCGATGCCACTGAGGGGAGCCAAATGAAGCTCCTCCTCTGCATTCCCGCGATCCTTGCCGTGTTGTTCTGGGTAGTCTTCCTGCTCTGCATCGGCCTGTGCTGGCTCATGGGCAGGGCGAGGAAGATGTTTGGGCATGTTGATAAAGAGATTATGGAGGCGATATGCGAGAGATAATTTTTAGGGGAAAAGGGCTTGACGATGAATGGCATTATGGGTGGCTGATTAAGCAAGGACCGTATCATTTTATCCAGAATGACAGCGGCGGCAATGTAGCTGTCATTGAAACTACTATTGGTCAGTTTACCGGTCTTCTGGACAAGAACGGCAAGCGGATTTTTGAGGGGGACATTGTGCGCTGGCTCATAAACGGTGGCACGGAAATCGCACCGGTAATCTACGATGAGTTATGCGCAGCGTTTTTTATGGGCAAATCAATGGTTAGCAGGGTAGGGTTGGTGCTTAACGACTGGATGCGAGGCGAGTACGAAGTCATCAGCACCATCCACGACAAGCCGAAGGAGGCGATGGAAAAATGAAATTATCAAGTGAAATCATGAATATCCAGGTATCAAGAGCAAACGCCGGGTGCTCTGATTATGTTATCGGCCACCACGACGCCCGTCACGCTGCCGCCGAAATCGCAGAGCAACGAGAAGCGGAACTTCTTGATCAAATCCGCCGCCTCCGGGCTGTGATCGATGAGATGCCGGGAAGAGTTGTTCCGTTGGAACTGGTTAATATTTTTGACGATAAAGATGTTGTTATAAAAAATGCATTGCTCAAGAAGCACGGGGTGGAGGTGTAGATGTCCAAATCCAAGAAAATAACCATTTCCGCTCTGGTAGTGGTTGTGGCAATTCTGCTTCTCGTCGGCGGCGCTGCGGCAATTGACGCCGTGTTTGAAAACAGATCGACTGCGCTCATCGTCGCGTTTGTATACGGTGGCGTCATCGGCGGCTCTGCGGTTTTGTATGTCACGTTTGGAATTATTTACAGGGAGGACTAGAAAAGTGAAAATTTTAGGTGTAAACGAAGTGTCTTATTCTAAAAAGCGTTACATTGTTGACATCTCAGAAGACGAGCTTGCCAATTTATTTGGATTTTATAGCGCATGCTGTATTTCAGATGCAAAAACAAAGGATGATCTAAAAGCCGGATCTGAAGTTCAGGTGTCTGCCCTTTACAAAGATAATGAAACGCTAAAAAATATCAAAAAAGAATTTAAAAAGTTTGACATGGAGGAATAAACATGACCGCTGACATCAAGCAACAATTCCGGCAAGCGGTCTTGGCTAACGCCATAGCCGACATCGGCAAGGGCGAGGAAGGCAAAAACAATTGGGGGCCTTTCGTAAAGGGCCTTCTTGAAGGCGTCGGCCTTCATGAACCTGCTGCATGGTGCGCGGCGGCGGTGTGGCGTTGGATCAGTACTGCTGTTGACAATTCCGACATGGATATTGCCATGTCCGGTGTACTGTCGCTTGGATCTCCCTCCGCAAAAGCCATGTTCAACGCCGCCCGTAAACTCGGCTGGGTGCTACCACCCGGCGAGCTGCCGCAGCCCGGTGACTTGGGCGTTACAAAGCGCACGGCATATGACGGCAATGGGAATATCATTGACTGGCTGGCGCATGTGTTTGTGGTTGAGGCTGTAACCAATACTGTTCACATACACACAATCGAGGGCAATGTCGGACCGTTCCCGGCAAAGGTTGGCAGGTTTCACCCGCTCTATAACATTGCGAAAAACCGGCTGGAATACGGCGACAGGACCAATGAATTGTACGGGTGGATTAGGCTGCTTGGGAGATAACCATGGAATGTCCATATTGCGGAGAAGAACTTGTATACGAAGATTGTTTTGGCCGTATCTGCCCCAACCAGGACGGAAAAATATTTGGGGATATATACCGATGCCCAAATGGACTTGAGCAAAACGGTATTTGCGATTCGGAAAATTTCAGCGTCGCCGGTTCGTTTTATGCTTACCGCGATGATGGGATACTGAGAGAAGGATATCCGTGTTAAGAGAAGGAGGTAACCATGGGATTATTTAGAGTTACAATCGGCTTTGGCTGGTCAATGGGTTTGTCGATATCTTACTGGCCGAAAGCTGTTGTTTTGGTGACCTTGCCGTTCGCCTACATCGAGATCAGGCTAGGGGCAGACGCAGCGGGGCTACATGTTTATTGGCCGTGGAATGAGGAATAATGTTCAATAAACCAACAATTTACGGAGAAGTAGAGACGATTACCGGAAACGGCGTTGACAAACATTGCGCTGTTAGTGAGACCCGGAAGATGGAGCGTTGGAAACAAACCCTTCTGGGCGCGACACTTCCAGAAGACAGAATGAGCCATGAGGAGCTTGTTCTGGAATTTCAAAGCAATCTTGATAAAATATCCGCTCTTCAATCCGAGAATGCCGCCCTTCAATCTGCCCTCACCGCCGAGATCAAGCAGCTGAAGGATGAGTTGGAGAAGTACAACCAATTCATCGCCGCGATCCCGTGGTTCGACGAGAGCGTGTTGATCAAGGATCTTGAAGAAATCGCCAAGCGTTGCGGAGTGGAGGTGTAGTGATGCCGGAATTAAAACCTTGTACGTTTTGCGGAGCAAACGCTAACGAGCCGGTAAATACAAGTTCTGGCAGGCCAATATGGGAAATTGGTTGTAGCCGGTATTGTTTCGTAATGAAGCGGGCGACAAGAAAACAAGTGATAGAGGGCTGGAACAAAAGAGATGAATCGCTTCTCACCGCCGAGATGAAAAACCGGTGCTGCGGGAATTGCCTGTATATGGATACTATTTTTGAAATTACTGGTGAGCGTCAATGTGAAATAACAAAACGCAGTGCCGACAGGGAGAGTGATCCCTGCGAGCACTGGCAGTCGTGCAGGGGGTAGGGATGAGCTGTAAGTTGTGTAAAACCTGTAAATATTTTCTGGAAAACAGTTCCGGTTTTTGGTGCGTCGCGTTTTTGGGGCCCGGATATCATGACCCGGACAAAACAAAACCAGATGCAACGTGCAAATTTTGGAGGCCAAATGACCATCCTTCGTCGCCTGTTCGGGGTGTGCTGGTGGCGCGTGAAAATTAAAAAGGAGAGTGAAAGGTGATCACCGCCCTATTCATCTTATTGGTGATCGCGCTCATCATGTGGCTGTACCTAAAATACATTGCGAGGTAAACAAGTATGAACCGTAAACTCAATGAAGACTTTGTGAAGTCGCTGGCGCTGTTCGCTACGCTGTACTTCGCAGCGCACGTAATTGTCTGGATCTGGAGGTAATGATGAAAGTGTGTATGCAAGAAGTAAAACTGATCTACTCTGACCCTGCTGGCTGGTCAACGGACATGGGCCGCTGCGCCCCACTGGACATCAGCGAGATGTACATTAGAAGCTCGATGAGCAAAGTGATCAAAGACAAAACGCTTATTCATGAGGTCTGCCACTTCATCAGCAACGACAACAGTCTGAATCTGTCAGAGTCACAAGTCTCAACGATCAGCATTATGGTCTATAAGCTCATTATGGATAATCGCAGCACACTAATAAACGTTGCTGACATCCACAACCACATCTTCACGCACAACAACGACTGCAGCATCGGGATGACGGAGATGCAGGTGGCCGTGCTGGCCTATTGGCTGCATCAGTGGATCATCGACAACCCGACGATCATTGACAAGATCGTCAAGGCTGAGAAGCACTTCAAGTCTAACGAGATTGGCGGAAGCAATGAGTAAAAAGAAAGCGGCTCCATACGTTATGGAAAGAACCGTGTGCTCTGAATGCGGCGCTGTGAAGTGGGTAAGGCGAGAGATCGATTCAAGCGAAATGTTAGCGTCAATCTCAGTTGCAAACAATAGGTTTACTGTTTTTGGCAGAGACAAGGACAAGCAAAATGAAAGTTGTATTAATAATGTGAGGTAAATAAAATGAATGATCAAAACATGGGTCCGCGCTGTTGCGCAACTTGCTTGTACTATTCACACATGGTTGACCTCGATGACGAACTCGATGAGTCGTGTAGTTTTGGCGAGCGTAGCCGATCGGTCTCGTGCTTCAGCTATTGCAAACATTGGAGGTGGAACGAACGAGACGACGCAAGCAGATTGATCAGCATTGAGGCGCTTGATGAGGAAGAAGACAGATTGGAGGCGATCGGGAAAGAAAAAGAGGAAAAGCGCAGGGCAGCTATGGCTCCGTGGCAACGTGAGGCTGAAGATGCATTCAGGGAAATGTGGTCCAAGGAGTGCACAAGGAGGATTCAGCAAAACCTGATGATTGATCAACTTGTAGGATCTGGCCCATACGATTTTAAGGTAAAGATTGGTTGTGAATATAAGGATGAAAAATGAAAAAAGGAAGTAAGAAGCAAAGAACGATTGCGGCGATTGTGGAGCTGATCCACGCGCAGAACAATGGGACGTGGGTGTCAGCGTGTGCGAACTGTCCGTTATGTGCATTGCACTGGGACGCGGGTGATTCTTGCGCTGGATGTCCATCCGCAAACCATTCTGGCTCGTGTGGGTGTTGTAATTGGTATTCATATCGTTATGGTAGAGAAAATAATGGGTTTGACTCGCGTCATAACGTGATGTACTTCAATCATCGTCGCGCCCGCTTCTGGTTGCACAATCTGCCGTACATATTGGCGCAGCCGGATAGTATGTTTACGAAGAAGGGTTGGAAATACTTTGAGTTGGAGGAAGTAGACTAAGCATTTATAAACAAGGAGGCAACGATGACAATACTTAACGCAACGGCGTTGATTGTGGCTATAGCGATAGCCATAGCTGTGTGGGTGATCGGCACCGAGCTGATCAAAGAGTTGCTGTGGAAGCTGATCTTCAAGCACAGCGACAAGCCGATCCCATTGACGATCTCTTGGCTGCTGGCAGGCGGCATCTACTATGTGTTGCACAAGACCGGCATGTACCAGGTCAACGTCGCGTCAATGTCGATGCTCGTCATCATCACGTTTGCCACCAATGGCGTCTATAAGCAGGACTACTTGAAGTTCAAGCAAGGCGTGCTGTCAGCGGCTAAATGGGTTATGTCGATGTTTGGGAGAGAGTCAACATGACAACCGCTCAAAACGAACATGACTATAACGTGTTTTGTTGTGATGGTCAAGTTGATTTAACGGAGGGTTATGTGTACAACAAAAACAGAAAAGATATCAGCGATATGTTCTTGCTTTTAAAATGTTCGTCTATTCGCCCTGGCAAACACTACAAAGAAGACTTAACCTTATTCAACCAAAGGCTTTATGACGTTGAGCGACGCATCCTCCTGATCATTGACAAGCTTGACGTCTGTTGCGATGACCGCGACAAGCTGTTCCGAATCGTCGAGAACCTGTCGAAGAGCGAGTGATGAAACGCACAGTGGCAATTAAGACAAAGCCGTCGCTGGACCAGCTCGCTATGGTCAACCACATAGTGCAAGACATCAGCGTTAAGCTGTTGGCCGTCAAGCCCAATTGCTTGCCGTACCTAGACGTGATCGCCAACAGCAATGCGCTTGACAAGATCATGGTTGACAAAGAACTGGCCGAGACGCTGTTCACGATGGCGTACATCATCAACCCAGAGGCGTGGTTTGGAATGGGATACAACAGGCGCAGGTGGCTGCCCGGAGAGTGCTTGAGCGTAATGCTGGAGCGCTATAGGGAAATGAAAGGAAGGCAGGCTCCTCTATGGAGGATGATCTGGAGGTACGTGAGAGATGTTAACGAAGGAAAGCGAAAGCTGCCCAAACTGGATGAAGAAGCGAATAGCCTTACGGCGACTCAATGTGATGGTCAAGCGGCTGAGTCGGCAGGAGAGGATCGGGAAGAGACTCGGATTGAGGTGGAACGACTTATGCCAGTTTTCTAAGACCTGTTGCTCGTGCCCATTGTCAAGCAAGGAGTATGGGTGCATCCTGAAGAATCACTTGGTGTACTTCATGGCTGAGGATGCATATGACCCTGGCGGCAGAAACAATCCGCTGATCACCGAGTGGCACATCAACAGGTGTGCGGAGCAGCTTGACAGACTGCAGCGATTCATCCTTCAGGTCATCAAGGTGGTTGAGCAGATCGACGACGTTGGCGACCTGAAGGAGATGCGCCTTGCCTATTGGGTGATCGATGAGGCGGCGCACGGAGTTATGTGTGAAGGACAAAAGGAGGAATAATTGCAAGAAATAAAATTAACCAAAGCCGACATCCTTATGTTCTGTGAGGTATACGTGCAAATCGGCTCTAAGCCGCTCGCAATCAGCTCCAATCAGTTAACCATAGTTACGGGGCAGCTACGGCCTCACTGTGAGGCTATCATAGCCGAAATCAAGGCCAACGAGGCAATCCCCACTGAGGATATGCGCAAGAACCAGGTGAAGATCCTACCGCTCAAGTACATCAAAAAGCTCACCAGGCTAAAGGGCGTCGAGGACACGCCAACCTCAACGGTTCAAAAGAAGATGTTCCCTCACGAGCTTGACTACATCCTCAACAGATTCAAAGTGTTCCCAGGCTACCGTATCACTCATGTAGAACGCCAGGTGCTGCACACAATGGTTCAAACGATCTCGCCGACAACGCTCGATGAGGCCGTCGAGTTCGCGTTAAGCTCAGACTTCTGGCTGAAGGAGCGCAGAGTCAGGTGCCTATGCGACCTTGCGCACAGGGCCAAGCAGGGCAACAACATTGGCAAAATGTACATCGAAATCATTGTCGAGAAGATGATCAAAGAGCGCAAAGAGCTGAAGCACCTCATGACGATGCAAGGATAGCCATGCACTACAGTAAAAACTACGATACGGCAGAGCCGGTCCTACTGTCGGACTTGCTCTCAGACAGAAGCCAGGAGCTTCGCAACGGTAAGCACACAATCATTCTCAGGATGTGGGACAGCTTCAATCGGGTACTGCCATTCGGCGGTATGCCACTAGAAGAAAACATCGTCACGTTGGTGGCCTTCTCCGGTGTTGGCAAAAGCTACTGTGCGCTCAACTTCTATCTGTATCCATTCTATCACGGCAGACATACGTCACCACCGAGGACTGTATTCTTCAGTATGGATATGGCTACAAGAAAATTGGCCGAACGCTACACATCGATGATATGCGGTGATGACTACAGCAACTCCCGCAATATACTGAAAAATCAGTATAACAGAGTTGAGGCTCAGTTCAACACATATAAGTT
>ENA-UOWG01002901-UOWG01002901.1-activated-sludge-metagenome-genome-assembly--contig:-NODE-2901-length-13776-cov-4.194811_pt1 | contig 13776 bp, 4 predicted proteins | sample MGYA00238147_ERZ761563 | MGnify/ENA primary metagenome ERZ761563 (study PRJEB28884, sample SAMN05720216) | anaerobic digester metagenome | isolation source: active sludge of municipal... | reverse complement strand
AAAACGGCGGAATTTTTGAAAAGGAATCCCGACCTGGGGCTCTCGGTCATCCTCATCGACAGCGGCATGAAGATGTACGCTTCGGCAAGCCTGAAGGAGAAGATAACGTTCCTCGAAAAATGGCCCGTGGTCGAATGGATTGACCGCCGCTGATATTCAGGCCCCTATCGGGCGATGACTACTTTCTGAAAGCTGTTGATCAGGACCTTGTTGTCGGTGGTCCGCTTGGCGCGGATATGGATGTAGTACAGGCCCACACCGAGCTTTTTGTCCGCCTTGTTGACACCCTTCCAGCCCTTTTCCTTGATGTTCTGGCCGCCCTTTCTCACAGCGTCATCGAGTATGGTGCATACCGGCCTGCCCTTTATGTCGTACACGACGATGCTCACCTTGGCGTCATCGGTGAGATAGTATGCCGGATAGGCCACGCGATTCTTGTCGTCTATCACATTGTTGAGGATGCGCGTCGGCCATGGCGTGAACACGGTCGGCGTGTTCAGTATTACCGCCCATTCGGAATCGTTCGGGTCAAGGTCGTTGCTCGAATCGATATCGTTGAAAACGCGCACGCCGTCCTTTTCGGTCTCGACCACGAACCGGACCGCATTGCCCTGCCTGATCACCGGAGAGGTGGTGGGCAGATAGGTGGTCCATGTGTTCGGAGCGGTTTTCTTGGCCTCGGCCGACTCGAGGTAATCGGGCGCGGTGAAGCCTCCGGAGTTCTCCGAGGTTCCGGCAACGATATTGATATCTGTTGCGATCTCATTCGTATACCATACTGTGACCGAGTCGGGCTGCGTGTCGGCCGTAACAACGGAAATATCAACCCTTAGATTCGTGGCCCTGAGCTCCCTGGTCGCATAGTCGCCCGGCGAGGTGGGAGGCACGCTGCCGTTGATGAACTGGTCATTGATGTACCGGGTGATGCCGTCCGATATGGTTACCTCAAGCGAATACGGCGTGGTCGTGAATGTGCTGTACGCGTTGGGAGGTACGGCCTGATTTGATTCATTGACCACCGCCGATTCATTGCCGAAGACATCGGCAGCCACAAGGTAATACTCGTACTCGGTGAAAATCTTAAGGCCGGTTACCGTGGTGGTGGTTGCAGGCGTCAGGCTGCGCAGCGCGGCATCGTTGTCCCCGTCCCACTGGTAGAAAGAACCGCTCACGCCGCTTTCCCTCACGTATATGCGGTATTCATAGAAATCCCCGTCGGCTGAACCGGTCCCGGTATTCAGCGTCGAGCCGTCCCACTCGAACAAGACCGAGGTTGCAGATGCATAGGGAGATGTGCCTGTATTGATATTGGCCGTCGTTATATCCGGAGGATCGCCGTTTTCCCAGTGCACATACTGGGAGGCGTAAAGGCTTGCCGAGGTGTAGTTGCCCGAAACGTGGTCGTCGATCTCATCGTCCCTGACCTGGGGATAGGCGACGTCGCCCTGGCTGCCATAGCTGTTCCCTTCTATGCTCACGACATAGTACTGGTAGCCCGTGGTGGTTCCGGCCGCTACCGCGGGCGTACTGGATGCGGGGATGATGACGCTGGCCGTGGTCTGCCCGTTCGGTATGGTCACTGAAAACTGGGTGGCGCCGTCCGCGGCCCCCGAATAGTTTATGCGAAATGTCGTATTGCCGTCCATGCCCGCTCCGCTGTCCTGCATCTGCGCCGTTATGGTAAAACGGGTGCCGGTGACCAGAACGCTTCTCCAGTGATAATTTCCGCTGTTTCGGCCGCCGCCGAGGTTGACAGCCATGCCGGTCACGAGCACGCGGTCGCTGACGATCGGAAGCGTGTTCTGGCAGTAGGTTGCGCAGCCCAGCCCGGTCATCGCCACATTGCATCGCCAGTAGTAATTGCGCAAAGTCTGCGCGTTGAAATACGTGTATGGAACCGATATCGATACATCAGTATCTCCCGTCACATCGGTGAGCCCGGTGCCGATGTTTGCCGTCCCGTAGTTCTGGTCCGCATCCTCATAAAGGGTGATCGTGCCGACCGTACCGTTTACCGCGTCGGCAACCGTGGCGGAGGTGATGTTGTAAACCAGCGTTCCGGTCACATTGAACGATCCGTCGGCAGCGTCATAGTGGGGATTGATCTTGCCGTCCGCCGCATCGCCGTCCTGGGCCATGTTGAGGATTTTTATCTGGTTGCAGAAGCCGTAAACGCTCGCGACGCTGGCGGCAACCGTCGCCGGGGTATCGCAGACGGCTGTTGCGGTCATGGTGCGTGAGGCCGGCGTCTGGCTGATGCCGGTCGCCCCGTTGATATTATATGCGAAGGTGATCCTGAAGCGAAGATCCAGGTTAGACGTGCCGCTGACCGTAGCGCCATCGGCTACAGCGATGACGGACGCGCCCTGGTTCCCGGATGTGAAAGAATAGGCTCCTGTTCCATTGGCAACTCCGGGGGCTGTCCATCGCGCGGTGATGGATACGGCCCCATTGAGCGGGATGTTCAGGGCAACATAATTGTAATGCGTGCGGTCGGTGTCTGAGGGATCGATGACCTGCACCCGGAACTCGTACTGGACCCCTGCCAGGTAGTAGGCGTTTCCAGACACCAGTGTCGGCGATGGGGGTGTAACGACCACCGACTGGATCGTTGCATGGGCTTTTATCCCGGACAGGGTTACCATGAGAATAATGGTCGCAGCCGCGAACAGTAGTTTATGACGCATCTGCCGCCGATTATGACTTTTCATGGGTGAATTTCCATCCGGTTTATTGTTGTTCATAATGATCAATAGGAACCCCTATATATTAGATTCGAAGTTCCCTTACGGCTACAATATAGCCAGCCGTCATTCAAATAATAGTATTAATAGCATCCATCATCTATATGCAACATTTTTTTATTTTTTGATTGCTCTATTTTATATAATGCCTTTCTTCTTTAAGTAAATTGAAATTATTTGCTTATTGCTTCAATTAATATTGCTATGGCAGTCTGAAAACAGTAAATTAATACGATTGGGCTTTTTTTCTGGATTCTTGATGAGTATATATAAAGCGAAACCGCATCGGGGAATTACCCTCTCAATAAGAGCGGGAGTATACTATTTATTACCTCAATAATAAGTGCCGCAGGACACAATAAAAAATGAAAAAAATGAAATTTTTCGCAATTTTCTATATAGCAGTCGCCCTGTGGGGAGTTATCGGATGCGGGGGTGTAGCGCCGATAGTGGTGCCGGAAGAGGCATACGAGGACCCGACGAGCGGCGAGCCCGGCACGCAGAACCTGCAGGTATCTGCCGTGTACCCGAGCGATGATACGGGCATTGTCCCGGTTGATACAGACGTGATAATCGTCTTTAACAAAGAGGTGGATGGTAGTTCCCTCACGGGCAATGTAACCGTGGCCGGCGCCCCATCATTCTCCACCGTGGTTTCGACCGATAAAAAGGTCGCGCGGCTGCAGTTTGCAACGGACCTGTCGGCGGACCAGACCTACACCGTAAGCGTCACGACCGGCGTCACCGACATCAACGGAAACGCGCTTGTCCCCGACATCAGCGATCCCGAAAACACCGATCCATACGAGGAGGATTTCCTCACAGCCCCGAGCAGCGCCGACCTCTACGATCCCCAATTGCTGGGGATCTATCCGGTCAACGGCGCGACCGGCATCAGCACCGAACTGGAATATGTCGAGATATATTTTTCCAAGGACATAGACGCCGTCACGGTAACGTCATCGTCCTTCTCGATTACCGGGGGCGCGGCCAGCGGCGCGCCGGTCCAGGTTGTTGACAGGACATTCAGACTCTATCTGAACACGCTGGCTTACAACACAACCTATACGGTGACCCTTACAGCGGCAATAACCGACACAGACGGGAACGCACTGGTTTCAGCGCCGATTGCGAGAACATTCACCACGGAAACCAATCCCACGCCCACCGGAGCATCGACGATCACGTCTTACTGGATCTCTGACGTCGAAACTGACCAGGCCGTCATCAACTGGATCACCGACGTCCAGACCGAAGATCTCGACACCGCCATCGACTATGGCACGGGCACCGATTACGGGACATCAACCACCGAGGGGTCTTACGGCTCCTACGGCACCGTGCACTCAAAGACCATCACGTCCCTCGGCGCTGCGACAAAGTACTATTACGAGATAACCTGGGACGACGGCGCCAACAATGATGCGGTGACCGGCAGCTTTGTCACTGCCGAGGACAGCGGGTCAAGCGACGACGATTCCATAGACAGCAACGCCACGGGCAAATCAAGTCTCGACCTGGTGCAGGCCTCGAGCCTGACCGGATACACGGGACGCTCTTACGCCTTCTGGTCGAGCAGTAGCAACAATTGCTACGGCCAGTTTTTTGAAACAAACGGATCCCCGCTGTGGGGAGCCAGCGGCTCCCAGGTGCACGACACGGAAGCGTCGCTCAGATCGTTCTCGGACGGGATAGGAGGCGCGCTGCTGACTATCGATGACAGCAGCGGATTTTACGTGAAACATCTCTACGATGTTTCGGGCGCGCTCACATTCAATCCCGGGAACGGCACCCTCTCCGCAGCAGGGTGGGATGACGACAACAGCGCTACGGGCAACGGCCTTACTTTCGGGCACACTGCGGGATACTCATCCCCCTCGGCTGCAATGGTTTACAGCGGCATAAGCAACAACATCACCGCCGAATTCGTCACCAAAGTGGTTCCGGGCCCGAGCATAAGCACTCCCAATGTGGTCGAGATGCCTTCAGTAGCCGACGGCTACCTCATTTATGACGAGGAGACCAATTTTTCATCGCTGTCAATGCTGGGCGACGACGATTATATCATCGAAGAGACCGACTTAAGCTACAACTCGGGCAATTTTTACACCAATTTCTCGACCATGGATTTCTCCACGATGACCGATCCATTCATATATACCATCTATGAAAATGACGGCACTGACAGCATCGGAACGGCCATGGATTACGTGCTCATCGATGCGGACTCGGTGATCTCCGGCAACGCCGACGGTAATTATCTTCTGCCGCCCAGCGGCGCATCCGACGGCGGCACCGTTTACACGACCGACGACATGAGCCAGGTCAGCGAAGGCGACATCGTGGTAAACGCCGAATCCGGAGACCCCGGTGAAAACCGTTATTCATACGTTGAAACCGTCACTACGGGAGCCACCTACGATACCATTGTTCTCGGTCATGATATCCTTATTGATGACGGCGACGACTTTGTCGTGTACCGGCGCATTCTCGGCGACACCGACGCCGAGCACGTTTCGGCCGACACCGAAACGGTTTCCAACCCGCTGTGGGACAATAACGCAAATTTTTCCTCGGTAAATACGCTGCAGACATGGAACGACGTCGTATTGAACAGCTACAACGGCACGCCTCAGATATCCACCGTATCTTCTATAGACGCCAACAACCGTGCGCTGCGCCTGGCCGCAAACATCATGGCCGATAACGAAAACTACTGGATCGTCAGTCTGGCCGCCACCGGCACTTCGACTATACTCGCCTTCGGAGCGCGCGATTCGGGAGACGCCGTCAACATCCTCAGGGACGCAGCCGGCTATTACGGAAACATAAACAACGCCGTGGTGGGCGACATCGTGTACAACATCACGGACAACACCTATGCCGCAGTCATCGCCGACAACGGCACGGTCCTCACCCTGTCGCGCAACATCGTCACCTCAACGACCGATACCGACGCGTATCTCGTCCTTGACAGCGCAAATCCGGTCCTTGACCTCGGAGTCTGCACCTCAAACGGAACCAACCGGCTCAATGACACCGGCGCCAATTTCGTCAACGGCGGCGTCCGGGCGGGCGACATACTCTACCATGACAACGGCGCAGGCGGATACGATGTGTTCGTCATCACCGGCGTCGCGGCGACAAGGCTCACCATAAGCGGCAACACCGTGAGCGGCCGACACTATTACATAATCCAGCCAAGGGCCTTCTTCGCATGGCATGATAATGCTTCCCCGACCAACATCAGAGCTGCGATAGTGAACCTGCGCGACGGGTCTCTTGCCGTGAGCTCCTTCATGGCCGTTGACCATGCCTCCAACAACGTACAGGATACACATGTCATATCAGACGGAAGCGGAGGCGCATTCGTCATATATGAGGATTCAACGGGAAATACGATAAGGGGAAAACGCCTGAGCGCAGCCGGCGCCTTCCTCGTGGGTACGAACGCCGCGAACCTGGGCGTGAATCTCGGGACCGGCTCCATCATCGACGTCATATCCGACGGATCGACCGGAATATATGTTCTCTATGACAACGGTGTCAATGTCGCTCTGCGCCGCTGGGGGCAGAGTCTTGACGGCACGACCTGGGCCGCAGCGGTCACCCTCACCACAACGGGAAACGACGCGGCCATCGTACTGAGCAGCGCCGGCAATCCCATAGTGGCGTTCGCCGACGACAGCAATGACCTCTACATCCAGGAGAGGACAGCCGCGAGCGGGGTCGTGGACCCGTCTTTCAACGAAACAATAGTCTCCATCGGGAGCTATGTATCGAACGAATCCGCAGACATAACGAAAAACAACGTGACGCTGTCCAGAACTGGCAACGGCGGGGCGTTTGCGGGCTGGATCGACAACCGGTATTATTCGTTCCTGGGATACCAGGCAATGGCCCAGGCCTATGACGCAGTCGGCGCTCCGCAATGGGACGCGGACACCGGAACCGGAACGGATTACGAAGGGATTACCGTGGGCGTGACCGGAAACTACGACCCGGAGATGGTCGCCGATGAAGCACTGATTCGATCGGTTTTTTCAGGCAGCGGGTCGCCCGCGAGCGGGCATTATTTCTGGTACGACTATCGCAATACCAGGACTGACATTTTTTATGACATACTGGCATATTAACACGGGGAACCCGAGAGGTTGAACGAGATGAAAAACAACGGTTTGAAAAACAATATACTGGCCATCCTGCTGGCGGGAATGCTTGCCCTGGCCATGACAGCCTGTTCGTCGGACGACGACGACCGTAGAGGCGGCGGCGGAGGCACGGGCTCATCCACCATCGATATTTCCAATGTGGCCGACGGAACCAGCGTTGGCCTCAATACCATCATCCGCGCAACCGCTTCAAATCCCGACGCGGTTACCAAAGTCGAATTTTACGTGGGCACCGACACCGAACCTGATCCCAACCTTAACACAAACCCTCTTTATTTCACGGCTACGGCAGAGCCCTACCAGTTTAATCTCTATACAGGCGGCGGAACATTCAGTCATGGCGATACGATCATGATACGGGCAAAAGTATACTGCACGAACGGCGGAACCAACTACGACATCGTCGCATCCCTGGTCGTTGACAACATGCTCCCGTCAATCGACATCACGACGCCGGCCGCCTTTGACACGATAAACAGCATCGCCGCAACAATAACCGCGAGCGCCTACGACGACAGCGACACCGGCGTCGACGTCGACAGGGTCGAGCTGTACGTTGACGAGCAGATCATTGACACGGTATCCTCCGGCACCGGCACAGGGCCATATACCTATGAAATAACGGATTGGGACACCACGACCCTGAGCCACGGCAATCACACGGTCAAGGCCGTTGTCTATGACGCGGGAGGAAACAGCGCCTCGGACGAGGTGACGGTCGTGATCGACAACGGAAATCCCGCGGTCGAAATAACTTCGCCCGCCAGCGCTGCGGTCGTCAACGGAAACACCGTGATCATCAAGGTGAACGCGTCCGACAACGACGGCATCGCGCAGATCGCCCTTTCCATTGACGGCCCGTCAACCGGCTCACCGGACGATATCACCGACACCGACAACGGCGTCCCGTTCCAGTTCACCTGGGACCTGACCGATAAAACGGACGGCGACCATGAAATAACCGTGACCGCCACGGACGATATCGGCAATTTCAGTTCGGACACGATTACCGTCACCGTGGACAGGACCGCTCCGACAGTGAACGTGACCGCGCCGTTGAACGGCGCTACAGTTCATGGAAGCGCGGTGGCAGTCACGGCCACAGCCGCTGACACGAACCTTTCTGGAGTGAAGTTCTACATTGACGGCGCGCTCAAATCAACGGACACCGCGTCCCCCTATTCCTGGATATGGAACACCACGGGATACGAAGACGGCGGGCACAGCGTCAGGGCGGCGGCCTACGACGCCGGAGGCCTGACGACTTCGAGCACCGTCAACGTCACTGTCGACAACGAGGGGCCGTACAACGTGAAGCTCGTATCCCCGCAGGCGGATGAAACGGTCAGCGGGACCGTCACGCTCGGCGCGACAGCCCAGGATTACGCCGGCTCGGTAGACCATGTCGAATTCTGGCTCGACGGCACAACCGACCTCGGCGACGGCGCGTTCAACGTAGACGCGTACGAACTGGCATGGAACAGCGCATCGGTCGCCGACGGCGAGCATGGCATGGAGATCAGGGCCTATGACGACGCCGGCAACGCAACAATCAACGACACGGCGACCTTCTGGGTCGACAATACCGATCCCGCAACGGTCAGCATAACCAGCCCCGCCGCCTCCGCAGACGTCAGCGGAACGGTGAATATTGAAATCACGGCCTCTGACTCAGGCATAGGCATCGACTATATAGAGATAAGCGCCGGAAGCGCCACCGGCAATTGCTATCACCTGGGCGGCACGTCCTATGAATATCAGTGGGACACAACCCCGAACGCCGACGGTACCTACACCGTAACGGCCACGGCATATGATCTTCTCGGCGGGACATCCGTAGACACGGTCAGTGTCGATGTCGACAATACCCCGCCGAGCGCAGTCAACGTGACAAGCCCGATAAACGGGGCCTATGTCACCGGAACAATAGCCATAAATGCATCGGCAACCGGCGCCTCGTCCGTCGAGTTCTACATCGACGGGAGTCTCGCTGCAACCGACGGCACGTCCCCCTATTCATACAGCTGGGCCACAACGACCAACGGCGAGCACAGCATCAGGATCATCGCCTATGACGCGGCCGGAAACACGACCATAGACAACGACACCACGGTCATCGTGGACAATACCGCGCCGACCGTGACGATCAGCAATCCCGCAGGGTCATCATACCTGAAAGGGACGGTGAATATTTCCGCCGTTGCATCAGACAACAGCGCCATTGACCGTGTCGTATTCAACATAGGCGGCGGTGCAATAACTCAAACCGATACGACCTCTCCCTATGAATACAGCTGGAACACTACTACTCCTGGAAACGGAAGCGTAACGATTACGGCAACGGTCTATGACGAGGCCGGCAGCAGCGATGTCGATTCGATCACCGTGACCGTTGACAATACGGCTCCGAATTCTTCAGCAGTCGCCATCTCGCCAATAACGACACCGAACTTTTTGAACGACAACGATTTGCGCGATGATGTCACCGTACAGGCGACAGCCAGTGACGGCCAGACGGGCATAGCCAAGGTGCGGTTTTCCATCAACGAGGTGTCGGGAACACACGATGTCGAATATACCGACCTTTCATCGCCTTATGAATACACCTGGAACACCACTCTTGCCACTTTCCCCAACGGCGAGTATACCATCACAATTACGTCGTACGACTACGCCGGAAACACGACCACGACCACAACCGGTGATACCGCGGTTTCCGTTGACAATACGGACCCCGCGCCAGGAACCCTTACGATTGTCGATAACGACGGGCTTACCGATACCGGCGACTTCATAACCTATGCATCCGTCAATCTGACCAGCTCCGCGACCGACAACGTGAATGTTTATCAAATGCGCTTCAGCAACGACAATGCCACATGGTACGCATGGGAGGCCTACAATACCACAAGACCATCGGCCTGGGATATGACAAGCGCCACCTACGGAGGCACTAACACCGACGGGACCAAAACCGTGTATGTACAGTACAGGGACAATGCCGGCAATAATGTTTCCACCAGCGACACGATCTTTCTCGACAGGGTCAACCCAACGGCAGATGCGGGCACGGCATTGCTGTATTTCAACACTGCAACGGCCCTCAATGGAACCAGTATTGACGACACAAACGGCGCAGATGACAGCGGCGTGGAATCGAGACTGTGGACCGATCTGGGCACCGGAACCGGCAGCGGCACCGTCACCTTCAGCAACGCAGCCATTGACGACCCGACATTCCAGGCAACCGCCGAGGGCACATACAACCTCCAGTTCTGGGTCAGGGACAATGCCGGTCGCACGGCAACCGATACTGCCACCATCCACTGGGACGTCACTCCTCCCACGGCAAATGCAGGCGCAGACAGGCTGCGCGGCCCAAACACGACTAACACGATCAGCGACAGCAGCAGCAGTGACGGCGGCACCAATCCGAGCGGCGTGGCATCAGTATTATGGTCCCGCACCGGCGGCACCGGCACAGGGACCCCGAATTTCAGCAACGCTTCGGTTACCAACCCGACATTCACCGTTACAGGCGCTACGCCGGATGGCACGTATATCCTCAACTTTGCCGTTACCGACAATGCAACCAATTCCTCCAATGACAGTATGACCGTCACCTGGGACCAGACAGTCCCCACGGTCAGCATCACCTCACCGGCGACCGGCACTTATCACAACTCGGCGATAACTCTTACTGCCAATACCTCTGATACTCATGCCATGACATACCAGTGGACGGCATCAGGACCGGGCACCGTAACATTCGGCGATGATACCGCCGAGGACACGACCTGTTCCATGAGTACTGACGGGACCTATACCCTGACGCTCACCGTGACCGACGCTGCTTTGAACACCAACTCGGCCAGCGTGACGGTTTACCGGGACACGACGCCTCCGAATGTCGACGCCGGGACCTATTCGACCGCTGGTGCGAGCTTCACGTTGAGCCCCACGGTGTCGGATGGAATGGGGGTAGGGGTGGATACATCCTCATATAGCTGGACTGTCACAGCGAGCCCTGCAGGCAGCACCGAGCACGGGATGCCGTCGACCAGCCTGACGCCCACGGTATGGATGGACGTTGACGGCTCCTATACGCTCCAGTTGGCCGCCTCGGACCTGCTCAGCAACGGGCCTTCAAGCGATACGGCAACCATAACCTGGGACCGATCGATAACCGACGGCGCGCTGACCAACTACGGCCAGTACTCATCGCTCGCCACGGTGAATGACGGAACCAATGACAGGGTCTTTATCAGCTACTACGATGCCGCCAACTCGGATCTGCGCATGGCGTGCCTGAACGGCAACGCCACCGCTTCACCCTCGGTTCTGGCCACTGTCGGTGTGGACGGGGCTGCTGGTTACGGCACGAACGCGACGACCAACGATGTGGGCATGTACAACGACATCGAGGTCATTCTCGACGGCACGACCTATTACGCCTACATCGTCTACTATGACAACACAGCATCAGCAGTCAAAATGGCTCGCGGCACCAGCACGAACCTGACGACCTGGACATGGACCGTGTATACGATCGACGCGGCAGTCGGGGCCTATGCGGGCAGCGGGTCGCTTTCGATCGCGGCGATTGACATGGGTGCCGATCACCAGGCCTATGTGAGCTATTATGACGCGACAAACGGCTACCTGATGTCCGGCCGGTCGGGCAGTACGGACTGGACATACTGGATCACCGCAACGATAGACAGCACAAATGACGTGGGCCGCTTCAGTTCGAACGACATCTATACCGTGAGCGGCGACATCCGTTCTGGCATCATTTATTGCGACGAAACAGCCGGGAACCTGAAATACGCAATCGCACCGCAGGCAAGCAGTACGATAACATGCAATGATACTCTTTGGACACCTGATTTTCAAGGTGATTACTTCATCATCTATGATGGGGCAATATCTTATGGAATCTGGATATCCTACAATGGCAATCCCAGTTCAGCTCCAGCGATGGGAACCGACTATGCATATGAAGTTTCTGCTGTTACTCTTGATTACGATCAGGGTGTTGCAAATAAAATTGCAACCGTTCTCAATTCTATAACCGGTACACCATTCAATGCGACAAGCACTCCAGGTGGCACAGGTACAGATTCTACTATAGCAGTCACTCATAATAATGCCGGTTTAGCGGGACCTGCCTCAGAAAGTTTCGATTCCCTGAGCGGCGTCTCTACGACAAATCCGGCATGGAACATGCCGGCCGCCATTACAACCGAGACAGCGGGCGCGGATGGCCACAGCTCGCTTGTCCTGAACAACAGCGGCGGCACTGCGTATGCGTTCATCAGCTATTACAACGCAACTGACGGGTACTGGTACCTGACCCACGGTCCGGCCACCGGCGCAAGCTGGACATCCGACCAGATCGAAACGGCGACCAACACCGCTGTCAACGAAAGATCGTCGCTCTACATTTACTGGGACGGTTCTGCCTATGACGGCTTCATCAGCTACTGGGATTATTCCGGGACAAACGGGTACCTGAAGTTCGCCAGCAGTACCGGAGCCGGAGCCGCCGCGTGGTCGGCCTTTACGGCATTGACGATCGACGCGGGCGCTACTGTCGGGCTGTACAACTCAATCGGCGGCTACTATACAGGCTCCGTTTACCGTCTGTTTATCGGCTATTTCGACGATGGAGACGACGAGGTGAAATTCGCCCGCTCGCTCGACGGCGGCGCATCCTGGTAGGCAATGTCACTGGCACATCACTGCACGAATCAACAGGGGGCTGCGGCCCCCTTTGTTTTTCATCCCCCTGCCCTGACCTTCAACTTATCGTTGACAGTTTCCCGGCAATCCGGTTCAATTGTATCATCAATCTCTGGCTGGAGAAACACCCCATGTACATCGTCGGCATAACCGGGGCGAGCGGCTCCGTGATCGGCATACGCCTCATCGAAGAGCTGCTCAGGTCAGGCAGGCATGTGTCTGCGATCGTGTCGGATTCGGGATGGCGGACGCTGGGCCACGAACTTTTCCGGAACCGGAAAAACCCTTCGTCGCTGGCCGAGGTGCTGGACACGAGGAATTTCACGTTCGACCGCGGGCTCCTCTCGGAGTACTCCAACGACGACTTCTTCGCGCCGCCCGCAAGCGGCACCGCCCGGTTCGAGGCCGTGATCGTCGCGCCCCTTTCCATGAAAAGCCTGTCGGCCATCGCGCATGGCTATGCAGACACCCTGATAACCCGGTCCGCTGACGTGGCCCTCAAGGAGGGGCGCCGCTGCATCCTGGTGCCGCGGGAGACCCCTCTTTCCCTGATTCATCTTGACAATATGCTCAGTGCCCGCAAAGCTGGAGCCGACATCCTCCCCCCGGCGCCGGCATTCTACACGTATCCCGAGACGATCGGCGACGTGGTGGACTTCACGGTCGGCAAGATACTGGGCCTCCTGGGCGTCGGGCACGAACTGTTCAGGCCATGGGGGGATGCTTGACGGACCACGGGAAAACATGATCGACACAGACCGCATTCTGGACCCGAAAATCGCCGCGGTGGCCGAAAAGGTCCTCGCCGGAGACGAGGCCGACGCAGACGACGCGCTCGCCATGCTCGCCACGACCGACATCCTGGGCCTGGGCTCGGTCGCCAACCACGTCAGGGAATCAGTCAACGGCAACCGCGCCTACTACGGCGTGAACATGAACCTCAACTACACCAACATCTGCGAGCTCCGCTGCCCCCTGTGCGCGTACTCGCGCGACGCACGCGACCCTGACGCCTATCTCTATTCGCTCGACGAGATCGAGCGAAGGGTGCGCGAGGCCGCGGTCCGCGGCATCGACGAGGTGCACATCGTCGGCGGCCTGCATCCCGGACTGAA
>ENA-UOWG01002900-UOWG01002900.1-activated-sludge-metagenome-genome-assembly--contig:-NODE-2900-length-13776-cov-4.650171_pt1 | contig 13776 bp, 12 predicted proteins | sample MGYA00238147_ERZ761563 | MGnify/ENA primary metagenome ERZ761563 (study PRJEB28884, sample SAMN05720216) | anaerobic digester metagenome | isolation source: active sludge of municipal... | reverse complement strand
ATTGAGTCCGCGATAAACTTGTCGCGAGTCGGCCGAGACTATTTCGCCATTGAACTGTTTAGCCACCACCACCGCCAAGTCGCTCTTGCCACTGGCCGTTGGACCCACAATGACGATTAGTTTTTTCTCCATTCTGGTGCCGGAGGGGAGACTTGAACTCCCATGCCTTACGGCACACGATTTTGAGTCGTGCGTGTCTACCATTCCACCACTCCGGCGATGAGGTTATTCTGCATTTTTTAATCCAAAAATGCAATCTGTTTCTAATTAAATTTATGCTAAAATAGGGGCATGTCCGAAATCTATAACAACGCCATTTTCTGGATTGAGGTGGACAAAATCAAGCCTAACCCCTTCCAACCCCGGCGAGAATTCGACGAGGCGCGGTTACGCGATCTGGCCGATTCTATCCGTCAGTATGGTGTGCTCCAGCCCTTAGTGGTCACCAGGAAAGAAGTGGAGCGCGAGGATGGCGGCTTGGCAACCGAATATGAATTGGTGGCTGGCGAACGGCGACTCCGCGCTTCCAAAATCGCCGGCGTCTCAATGGTGCCGGCGGTGATTCGAACTGGCGATGATACTGACCGGATGAAATTGGAGATGGCGATTATCGAGAATCTCCAGCGGGAGGATCTCAACCCGGTTGATCGGGCTCAAGCCTTCCATCAATTGATTAATGAATTCAAATTAAAACATGCGGAAGTGGCCAAGAAGGTGGGCAAGAGCCGCGAATATGTCTCAAACAGTATCCGAATTTTGATTTTGCCTCAAGCGATGCTTGATGCCGTTGTTTCCGGCCAAATCACCGAAGGTCACACTCGCCCGCTCCTTATGTTGATGGACCGGCCGCCCGAGCAGGAGACCCTCTTCCAAGACATTATTAGCAAACGGATTACGGTTCGCGATGCCGAGAACATCGCTCGTCGGATTGCGTTTGATAAAGTGCGGAAGAAGGAACGATTTGTGGAACCGCAGATTATTGAATTGGAGCAGGCACTCGCCGAGCGCTTGGGCACGCGGGTGACGGTGGAGAAGAATCCACGCACCGAAAACGGGAAAATCTTGATTGATTTCTTCGATCGGGAAAGCATGATTAAACTGCTCACCGAATTGGCGTCAGCACCAACCAATGAGGTGGAATCGGCAACTCTGGCCGCGGCTGATGTAGAGTCATCACCCGATCCCGAAAGTTCGCCTGACGACGATCTCTATTCAGTTAAAAATTTTAGTCTCTAACTTTTGCCGCGGCCGAGGAAGTTTTTGATATGCTTCTTAGCCATACCGGTGGTGGCTTGAGCCAGCCATTTGACGGTTGGGTGGGCGGCTTTCTTCACTTCAATTTCCACCACGTCGTGACTTTTGAGCGGGTGATCCAAACTGACGAATTTGCCGTTAACAGTGGCGCCCGAAATGTGTTCGCCGATTTCCGAATGGATGGCGTAAGCGAAGTCAATCGGGGTGGCGCCTTCCGGCAACTCAATCACGTCACCCTTGGGAGTGAAGACGAAAATCCGGTTGCGGAAGAAGTTAGTTTTGAGATGGGTCAAAAATTCTTCCGATCCGTCCACTCCCTTCTGCCACTCAATCAAATCTTTAATCCAGCGGACTTTCTTCTTCCACTCGCCGCCCTTTTTGGGCTTACCCTGTTCGTCGTAGATGATGTGAGAAGCCAGACCATATTCAGCTTCTTGTTGCATCGCTTGGGTCCGAATCTGAATTTCGGCCACGCTATCGCCGGTGAAGACGGCGGTGTGGATTGATTGATAGCCGTTTGGTTTTGGTTGGGCGATGTAATCTTTAAACTCACTGGCGACTGGTCGCCAGAGGGTATGGACCAAACCTAAAACCTGATAGCATTCGGCGATGGTGGGGACGATGACTCGGAGAGCGGATAAATCGTAAATCTGATCAATATCCATATTTTTGCGCTTCAATTTTTGCCACAGCGAATAGAGATATTTAACCCGGAAGTCAATCTCGATTTCCTTAATCCCTTGATCGCTCGCGGCGCGGGCAATGGCGCGCGACAACTTCTCTAGTCGTTTAACACTTTCTTTGCCTTTGGTTTTGCGCAATTTCACCACCGCGGCATACTCGGTCGGATAAGCGTGAGGGAAGGCCGCATCTTCCAATTGCCCTTTTAATTTCCAAATGCCCAGCCGGTTGGCGAGCGGCGCGTAAATCTCCAAAGTCTCAAGCGCGATCCGGTGGCGCTTGTCTTCACTAGGGATATGTTCCAAGGTCCGAACATTGTGGAGGCGGTCAGCTAAACGGATGATGAGCACCCGCAAATCTTCCGCCATAGCGACGAACAATTTGCGTAGGCTCTCGGCGTGGCGTTCCAAACCGCGATATTTGAGTTTGCCAAGTTTGGTCACCCCTTCCACTAAGAAGGCGATGGTTGGACCAAAAGCCTGCTCAATTTCTTCTCGGGTGGCCACTCCGTCTTCAACTGTGTCGTGGAGGAGGCCAGCGGCAATGGTTTCGCTATCGGCGCGCATCTCGGCCAAAATCTTCGCCACCGCAAATGGGTGAACGATGTAAGGCTCGCCTGAATAACGCTTAGTCTCGCGGTGAGCTTGTTCGGCAAAGTGGAAGGCTTGCTCCACCCGCTCGCGGTCGGCGACAGCGGCGTTGACCATTAAATCGGTGATTTCCTTAATTTCCGGCATTAGCCTAATCTTAGCAGAAATCCCCATTTTTCGTCTGAATTGACTTTATCCCGCCTTGGCGGGATTTACAAAATAAAGGTGTCATGTTAACGTTCACAATTGGAGTCTCCTGATGATGGAGGCATAGCACAAAGGAGGAAGGGGAATTGAGCGAGACTAATCCGGTAATCGGAGGGCATTTCAAGCGGTGTGGACTTGAGGTTGGAACTTTCGTCCGGATAATCAGCCAAGGCGAACAAGCAAAAATCGCTGAAGCCGAAAAACCTAGCGAATCGCCCGACACTCAACGAATCATTGCTGCTTATTCCTAATATCCGATCACGTCGGATTTGTTTCATACCCGAGGCCAACTGGTCTCGGGTATTTATTTTGTTAATTTATGCGGATTGTGGTTGGGGCAGGCCTTATTGCTGCATCGGTTGGGGATGGTCTTAGTTCCCGCCATCATGAGCGCGCCGCACATTGAGCAGAGATCGCCAGTTGGTTTGCTTTTGATGATATTTTTACAATCAGGATAATTGGAACAGCCGTAGAAGAGACCGTAGCGGCCGCGCTTCTCGCGCATCGTCCCTTTGCCGCAAACCGGACATTTCACCCCGGTGTCGCCAGCTTGGCCCTGACCATTAGTTTCATCATTCTTAACGAACTTGCATTTCGGGTAACGACTACAGGCAATGAACGGGCCGTAGCGACCTTCGCGTTCCATCAGTTTGCCTTCGCCGCACTCGGGGCAAATTTCCCCAGTATCTTTTGGCCCTTCCAACTTTTTGCCGGCCAAAGTGAGCGCACCGGCGCAAGCCGGGAATTTGGCGCAAGAGTAGAACTTGCCGCCGCGGCCGAGCTTGATGATCATCGGTCCGCCGCACTCCGGGCACTTGATGTTCGCCGGCGCCGCGCCCAAGTTGGTGATTTTGTCCAACTTCTTTTTCTCTTTGATTAATTTAGTGAACGGACCATAGAAATCTTTCAGCGTTTTGAGATAAGTCAGCTTGCCCTCAGCAATATCGTCAAGCTCATTTTCCATTAAAGCGGTGAACGAGTCGCTGATGTAATCGGCAAAATGTTCTTCCAAAAAAGTAGAGACGACCTCGCCAGTTTCCGTCGGCTTCAAACTGCGTCCGCCAGTTGGCGAATTCTTTTCCACGTAGCCGCGGTCAACAATCGTTTTGATGGTTGGCGCGTAGGTGCTTGGTCGGCCCAAACCGCGTTTCTCCAATTCCTTCACTAAGCCGGCTTCGGTGTAGCGGTGCGGCGGTTCGGTCTCTTTGCCGGTGCTCGTTAAACTTTTGAGATAGAGCGTTTCGTTAGCGGCAAACTTGGGCAAAATATTTTCTTCGCCGCGCGCGCCGGGGTCAGCGAGGAGCCAACCGTCGAAGATGACACGCGAGCCAGTGGCCTTGAAGTCAGGTACACTTTTATCATCGGCGCGCGCGATCACGCTTGTTCGCGCCAGCGCCGCCGCCTTCATCTGGCTTGCGAGCGCGCGCCGGCGAATCAGTTCATATAACTTCTTTTCTTGGGCGCTCACGCCGGCCACACGAACACTCGCGTGGCTTGGTCGAATCGCTTCGTGCGCTTCTTGAGCGGTTTTGCTCCGAGTGGCGTAAACTTGGCGTTCATAATAATTTTCGCCGAATTCTCGCTTCACCGTCTCGCCAATTTCGGCCAAAGCGAACTCGCTCAAATTAGTGCTGTCGGTGCGCATGTAAGTGATGTGGCCGGCTTCGTAGAGTTTTTGCGCCAAACGCATTGTTTGCGAGGGCGAATAGCCAAGCCGCGAGGAGGCGGTTTGTTGAAGAGTGGAGGTGGTGAAGGGGGCGCGAGCTCGGCGTTTAGCCTCGGCTTCTTCAACGCCGGCCACTTGCCATTTGGCTTTCTGGCCGGCAGCCACAATCTGATCTGCTTCGGTTTGAGTTTTTGGTTCAATAGCGCAAACAAATTCCGTCGGCACACTAGCGGCGCCGATAAATTCGGCCGTCAGGACCCAAAATTTTTCCGGTCGGAAGGCGCGGATTTCCCGCTCGCGTTCGACTAAAATCCGCAGGGCGGGCGATTGCACCCGGCCAGCCGAGAGGCCGTAGCGAAGCTTGGTCCAAATGAGACCGGAGAGATCATAGCCGAAGAGGCGATCGAGCACTCGCCGCGCCTCTTGCGCTTCCTTTAAATCCTCGTCAATTTTGCGGGGATGTTTAATCGCTTCTTGCACCGCCTCCTTCGTAATCTCGTTGAAAGCGACGCGCTTGGGATTTTTCAATTTGAGCGCTTGAGCGACGTGCCAAGCAATCGCCTCGCCTTCGCGGTCGGGGTCGGTGGCGAGGAGGACTTCGTCAGCCTTCTTGGCTAGCGCGGCCAGTTCGCGCACCACCTTCTCTTTGCCGTGGCTAATCTCGTAGTGGGGGACGAAGCCGGCGGGGATATCAATCGCATTCTTATTTGATTTCGGTAGATCGCGAATATGCCCAACACTCGCTTTGACCGTGTAGGCGCCGTCTAAGTATTTGGCAATCGTTTTCGCCTTCGCTGGCGATTCCACAATCAGCAATTTTTTACTCATGTCTCGTCAGTATTACTATAATCCCAACTTTTTGCAAATTTAACTCAACCGCACTTCACCTAAGGTTTCTTTAATTAGACCTTTGATTTCCAAGAGAGCGAGGGCCGTGTTGGCGTCGCTCGCTGATAATCCGCTTAGCCGCATCAGCTCGTCGCGCGGGAGTGGTTCCACTTGCAAAAGGTCAGCAATCTTTTGTTCGTTCGCCGATAAATTTTCAAACAATTTGCCTTGGGTCGGTTCTTCCTGCTTAAAACCGAGGACTTCCAAAATGTCCGCCGCTTTGGTCACTGGCGTCGCGCCTTGGCGGATTAACTCGTTTGTCCCTTTTGAACCGGGATTGAAAATGGAGCCGGGCACGGCAAGCACCTCTTTGTTGTAATCAAGCGCGAGCCGGGCGGTGATGAGTGTGCCCGACTTCTCACCCGCTTCAATAATCAAAACCGCGTCGGCCAGCGCCGCCATCAACCGGTTCCGTCGCGGGAAGGTGTGGATGCCGGCCGGTTGTTCCGGTTCTAATTCGGAGATGAGTGCGCCGCCTGAAGCGACAATTTCATCGGCCAACCTTTTGTTGGAGCTGGGGTGAATGACAGTTCGGTCTAAACCAGAACCCGGGAAGGCGATGGTGAGCAAACGATTCCGCAGCGCCGCCTTGTGGGCAATGGTATCAATGCCGATGGCGAGGCCCGAGATAATAGCAATCGGGTAATTGCTCAAACCGGCAATCAATTCCTCACTCACTTCCTCGCCATATTTGGAGAAGCGGCGTGAACCGACGACGGTCAGGAATTTAAGTTCCAGTGAGGGCCAGTCGCCTTCCCAAAAAATTTGTTTGGGCGGGTCAGGCATTTGCCGGAACGATTCCGGGAAATCTTTGGGTAACATTTTTTGCCAATGATTTGTGTTGTCCACAGTTTTGTCATTGTAGCAAATTATATTTGCCAAATCTCACAAAATGGTGTATAACTTAAACGGAGGAAAAAAGAGAGGAGGATCTTTTTATGACCAGAATGCGTTTGAACGAAATAATGGAAGCAGGAAGAAAATCAATGGCAGCAATTGCCGCTCACCGTTTGGTACGACGGATTTGGTCGGGGAACGCGAGCGACAGAGAGCGGGTACGTTTTGATGTCCTGTCTCATCGTGACGTGGGATTTCAAGGGCACTTGAACCAGATGAAAGGAGGTCAGCGTGAGCGGTAAAAAGATCTTCATCGCGATTGATTGCCTCGATGGCCAAGATTTGGCCAAGTTTCTGGCTTCCGTGCCAGAGGATGATTCAATGACGCCGATTCCTTTGGCTTTCACCGTCAGCTCGGACTTGCTGGTTGCCGCTAACCAGTAACCAACCTCTCGTGTTTTCCGATCCCGCCGTGACGATCAAGTTGTGGCGGGTTTTTCTTTTGGCTGGCAATTTGCTATTCTATTAATCAATGTTAGACATCAAGTTCATCAAAGATAATCCCGAGCTAATCAAGGAGGCGGTTCGGAAGAAGCGCCTCGTGGTGGATGTTGACCGCCTGCTCGTCCTTGAGGCCGAGCGTTTGGCCACTCTCTCTCAAGTGGAGGCCCTGCGGGCCGAGCAAAATGAAGCTAGTCAAAAAATCCAAGCGGCCGATGCTAATGAGAAGACGGGTTTGATTGCCGCCATGCAAACAGTGAAGAAGGCCAAAGAAGAGGGCGAAGAGAAGTTGAAGGAGATTATGACCGAGTGGCGCACTATTATGCTCCAAGTGCCTAATGTGCCCGACACGGCGGTGCCCGAGGGCGACGACGATTCAGCCAATCAAGAGATAAAAGTTTGGGGCGAGAAGCCGCAGTTTGATTTTACGCCGAAGGATCATGTGGAGTTGTTGGAGAATTTGAATTTAATTGATTTCAAACGGGGGACCAAGGTCGCCGGTTTCCGCGGTTATATGTTGAAGGGCGACGCGGTCAAACTACAGTTGGCGATTTGGCAGTGGTCGCTCGATGAGATGATCCGCCGCGGTTTCTCGCCGCTCCTCGCGCCCGCTTTGGTCCGGCCGGAACCGTTCTTCGGCACCGGCTACTTGCCAGCCGGCGAAGAGGATTTGTATAAAACTCAAGACGGCGACTTTTTGGCTGGTACGGCCGAGGTAGGGACGATGGGCTACTTTATGGATGAGAGCTTGACGCCGGCTGACTTGCCGCAGAAGATTGTTGCTTTCTCGCCCTGCTTTCGCCGCGAGGCCGGCAGTCATGGTAAGGATACCAAAGGCGCTTTCCGTGTTCACGAATTTTATAAGGTGGAACAAGTGGTCTTATGCGAAGCCAATCACGAGACCAGCGTCAAATGGCACGAGGAACTGACCGCCAACGCCGAGGCCTTGATGCAGGCCCTTGAGCTGCCTTATCACGTGGTGCTTAATTGTAGTGGTGACTTGGGTTTGGGCCAGGTGAAGAAGCACGATATCGAAGTTTGGTTGCCGGCCCAAAAGCAATATCGCGAAACCCACTCCATTTCTTATTTCCACGATTTCCAAACCCGGCGGCTCAACATTCGTTATCGCGATGCCGACGGCAATTTGCGCTTTGCTCATTCGTTGAATGGTACCGCCGTGGCAACACCGCGATTATTCATCGCGATTGTGGAAAACAATCAACAGGCAGATGGTAGTATTAAGGTACCGGCAGTACTCCGGCCTTACTTTGGCAAAGATTATCTTACCAACAATTAAACCGCCCACGGCAGTTCGCCGCCGCCAAGCGCGGCGGCGGCGATTGCGGGCGGTTTTAATTTTGGCCGCGGTCCTACTTTTAATTATTGGTTTGGTGGCGACCTTCGCGCCGCCGCTTCGTCTGGTTCAAGTTGAGGTTGAGGGCGCAACCGTGGTTGACTCGCAAGCAGTGGGCACTCTCGTTCAACAAATTTTAAATCAACGGCGATTTTTCATTTGGCCACAGGATCACCAGCTATGGTATCCGCGGACGGAAATAAAAGCCAAACTGGAGCAAACTTTCCCCCGCATTTTGGCGGTGGAACTGGCAGTGGCGCCCGAGCGGACCCTCCGTGTTTCTCTCACCGAACGCTCGCCACGGCTTCTCTTATGTACTCCTCAAGCCGCCAACTGTTTTTTTGTTGACGAAACCGGTCTGGCTTACACCCAAGCGCCGCGCTTCTCGCCTGGTGTCTTCCTCGAGTGGCGAGCTTCAACCACGGCGACTAGCGCGCCTTTTGTGGCGGCTGACCGAGCGGTAGTGACTCGTTTGCTAACCGCGCAAACCTTGTTTACTCGAGCGCTTGATCAGATCTCGGATCGCACCTGGCAATTGCCGCAGGTGAGCAGTTTGCCGAACAAGGATTTTGCCTTTACAGTGTGGCCTCGCTATCGCTCGGCCACCACGAGCGAAAATTGGCAAATTTTAATCGACGGCGTCACGCCGGCGGCCGATTTGGCGACCAACTTTTTCCTGGCTCTTAAGACCATCAGCCATGAGTCCGCGACTTCATCAGTCTTCGCGCCGCAATATATTGACCTGCGCTTTGGCGAGAAAGTTTTTTATAAACTATAATAAAGAGCAATGATTGTCCGAATTGTTCCCAACTACATTTTGTGGCACTACACCTTGGGGCTGGCCGCGGCTACCGCTTTCGGTTTTCATCTCGTCCGCTTCTTGATTAACTTTTTCTCGCTCGGTCTGTTGGCCAAAACTTTGTTCGCGCCTTGGCGGCGGCTGGGGGAGACTTACGCTCAAGGTTTGCAACCGAACGCTTGGTTCGAAACGCTAATTGTCAACACCTTGATGCGTTTGGTCGGTGTCATTATCCGTCTCAGTTTAATCGTGATTGGTTTGATCGTAAGCGGTTTGGCCGCTTGTTTAGCCTTGGTTGTCGTTGTTCTTTGGCTTGCGGTGCCGATTCTCTTTATTGGTTTAATTGTTGGCGGCCTCTTTTTAATTTTTGACTAAGTCTATGGCGTTATTACCAACCGAAATCAAGCTGATTCTGGCGCTCGAGCGACGCTTCCCGCTGCCGAGTCGAGAACGGTTTTTGTTGTGGTTGGAGCGAGGTTTGTTTTTGGCTGTTGCCGCCAGCTTCCTGTTGCGATATTTAGGATTCGAAACTTGGGCGCCAAAAATGTTGGGTCTCGTGCTTTTAGGACTTTCGGCTTGGCTTTCTGTTTCGGCTAGCGTCTATTTTTCTCGTTTCCATTTAGCACGGGGTTATGCCGAAACTCATCCACTGTTGCCCGCCACTCGCTGGTTGGTGGCGGAGGCGGTGGCGGCCGACGACCAATCACTTTTGCTTGGTTGGCTTAAATCACCGATTGGCCGACGGGTTCATGAACGACTTGGTTTCAAACCGGAATCGGTCTTGGCCGAAGTCTTGACCGGCGGCGCAATGCCAGCTAAGCCAGTGTCTATTCAATTGTCGCAGTTTAAGCAACTGGGCGATTTGGCCGGCTGGCTTCTTGGCGCTTTCCCCAATTACGGTGATTGGCTGAGCCGGAAGGGGGTGGCGCCTGATCAGCTGATCAAGGCGGCCAACTGGGTGGCGGGCTATCAAGCCGAACAATTTTTGCAAAGCGCTTGGTGGCGCTGGGAATATCTGGCCCAAATTCCTGGCCTAGGCAAAAATTGGCACTATGGCGCCATTCCTACTTTAGATAATTACGGTCAAATTTTAACCGTGCCGACCGATGCCGGTCAGCGTTCGCCGTTTCTCAATCAAGTTAAAAATTTGGAAAGCGTGCTTAACCGCTCGCGCGAAGCCAATGCCGTTTTGGTTGGCGATTTGGATTCGTTGTTGGGTGTCATCAAAGTTTTGGCTGGCCGGATTGGAGCCGGTGTTACTTGGCCGCAGTTGGAAGGCCGACAAATCTTTCTTTTGGAAACCGGACGACTATTGGCCGACCAGAGCCAACCCTTGCCGGAGCGACTCCTAACGCTCGCCGCCGAGGCGGCCCATGCCGGCAACATAATTTTAGTGATTGACGATTTGCCGCGCTTGTCGGTGGCTGTTTCGGCGGCCGGCGTGCCGTTTGCCACTTTGCTCGACGCGTATTTGGCCGGACGGGCGCTCACAGTCATCGGCTTGGCCGATGATGCCTCTTATCACGCCGCTCTGGAACCGGATGCAGTCTTGCTTAACCGGTTTGAAACCATCAAGATTGAATCGCCAGCCGAAACTGGTTTGTGGCCGGTGTTGACCGACTTTGTGTTGACGGTTGAGGCCAAAACCGGCTTCTGGTTCACTTATCAAGCGGTAGAAGCGATTGTTGACAACGCCGGTCAATTTTTCGGCGGTGGCACTTTGCTCGCCGAGTCGCTCGACTTGTTGGACGAACTGATGGGTTATCTAGCCAAACAGCGTTTGAGAGTGGTGACTAAAGAGGCGGTGCTTGACTTCTTGCGGGTCAAAACCAATATTCCGCTTGGGACCATCCGCACAGCCGAGCGCGATCAATTGCTAAATTTGGAAACCACTTTAAGCGGCCGAGTGATCGGCCAAGCCACGGCCATCAAGAGTGTGGCCGGCGCTTTGCGCCGAGCTCGCGCCGGCACCAGGAATCCCGGCCGACCAATTGGCACCTTCCTTTTCTTGGGGCCGACGGGGGTAGGCAAAACCGAAACCGCTAAAGCTTTATCGGCGGCTCTCTTCGGTCGCGAAGACGCGCTCTTGCGGCTTGATATGTCGGAATATAGCGGTGAGGACGCGCTTGAGCGGTTGATTGGTTCGTTCGAAAGCGGTCAAGCAGGCACCCTCTCCACCTTGGCCCGCGAGCATCCGTATGGCGTTTTGTTGTTGGATGAATTTGAGAAGACGGCGCCGGCGGTCCAAAATTTGTTTTTGCAAATTTTGGACGAAGGAGTCTTTGCCGATATGCGCGGCCGCCGTGTTAGTTTGCGCTCGCTTGCGATTATCGCCACCTCCAACGCCGGCGCTGATTTGATTTGGGAGTTGGTTGGACAGAATCAAGATCTGGCTGGTCAAGAAAAAGCGCTAATTGACCACTTGGTCAAACAAGGCATTTTCAAACCGGAATTGTTAAACCGCTTTGACGCCACGGTTCTCTTCAAGCCGCTCGGCGATCAGGAATTGAAACGAATCGCCACTTTGATGTTGGAAAAGTTGGCTAGCCGGTTGAAATTAAAGCAGGGGATTAAGCTTGAAATCACGCCGGTGTTGGTTGAACAAGTGGCCAAACGCGGTGCCAATCGCCAATTCGGCGCTCGGCCGATGCAGCGCTTCATCCAAGAGACGGTCGAACAGCTGGTGGCTGATGGCCTGATTGCCGGGCGAATCAAGACCGGCAGCCAAGTCAGCTTTGTGCCGCTTAAACTTGCGACCGGTGATAATCCACTAGGGTTAGAGCTCTGGATTGAGTAAAATAAAGTAAATGAAATCATTTTGGCGGACGACCGGTTGGGTGAGTTTGGCAGGGTTGTTTGGCATTGCGCTTGCGAGTACGGTGCCGCTCGCCGGTCGGCTCGCGGCCGGCGACTTTCAAATCGCCTTGCCGGAAGCGGAAATTTATCAAGCCGCCAGTGTGGCGGCGGCCGTTGCGGCGCCTGACTTTGGCTCAGTTAATGACCCAATCTTTGAACCGCCGGCGGTTGGGCAGGCAATCCGAGCTGATCTCTCGGCTATGCTTCTCACTCTTTATGACGACGGCGAGGAGGTGGCCACCTACCCGATTTTATCCAAGGGTCGGCCGGGGACGCCGTGGGAAACGCCCGCTGGCCGCTATCGGGTGCTCTCGCGAGAAGAAAACCATTTTTCTTCCATTGGCCAAGTGTGGATGCCTTACAGCTTGCAGTTCTTCGGTAATTTTTTTATCCACGGCTGGCCGTATGACGAGACTGGCCAGCCGGTGCCGACCGGCTACTCCGGCGGTTGCATCCGCTTGGCGACTGAGGATGCTAAAGATGTTTTTAATTTTGCCACCGCTGACACCATCGTCTCGGTCTATAGCGATGCGCCACTTACTGCTTCCACCACCGAGAGTTATCGTTTGTCGTCAAACAAGTCGCCAACCGTTTCGGCTCAAGCCTACACGGTTGGCGATCTTGAGACTGGCGAAATTATCTTGGCAAAAAATGAAAATACAATTTATCCGATTGCTTCGCTGTCCAAATTGTTGACCGCTCTCACCTCTCTCGAGGTGATTAACCAATATCAATTAGCAAGTGTGTCAGCAACGGCGGTGGATACCTATGGCTATCAAGGCAACTTGGTTGAAGGCGAACGTTTGCCGGTTGAGGAGCTGCTCTTCCCACTTTTGCTTGAATCGAGCAATGATGCGGCCGAAGCGATTGCCGAACATTATGGTCGTGACCACTTCTTGCGGCAAATCAATACCAAGGCCAAAGCAATTGGCTTAACTCACACCAGTTTCGCTGATCCGAGCGGTCTCTCGCCAGCCAATGTCTCCACCGCGCGCGAGTTGGCCAAATTGGCTAAGCACATCTATCAATCCAAACGCTATATTTTCAATGTCACCAATCAATTGGAACATCAATATGGGGATTATGTTTGGCGGAACAATAATCGCTTAGTTGGCACCGAAGGCTATTTGGGTGGGAAGAACGGCTTCATCGATGAAGCTGGCCAGACCCAAGTGGCGCTTTATCAATTACCGCTGTCTGAATTCAAGGAACGCAAACTGGTTTTTACGATTTTGAAAAGTGCCGATCGGGAGAAGGATATGGCCAGTCTCGTCAAATTTGTTCGGGAGAACGTGATCTTTGGCCAAGAACCAGCCAACCCAACTTTTGAGTATTTATAGGTAAAGAAAAAGCCCCCGCAGGGGCTTTAATTGTTACGGTTGCCTACTTGGCAGAGGATTAAATCGTCCTCGTTCAAGTCGTGGGTGAGATTGATCTCATCGCTTGGGAAAATAATCCCCGACTTTCTGAGGGCCAATTTTGCCGCTTCGGCTAACCGGATTGGGTCGATGAGGTTTATTATTTCCTTGCGAGCAGATTCTCCTTTCTGATCTGTCAGAAAACTGACGGTGAAGAGGGATAATTCCGCATCGGCGCTTAGAACCATCATGAAATCACCTCGGGGCGATTCAATGATTCGGCTGGCGAGAGCCACTTTGTCTTGGGGGACCACCGTGACCAAAATGTAATCAGTTGCGCCATCGATGTGGCCCAGTTTTACCCAGCCGGGCACCTCAAGGAAAGACGATACTTCCTGGCAATCCTTGCCTGTCAGATCAGCCACAAACAAACGTTTATCCATTTGGTACCTCCTTTCTCTGTTTCAATTTCTATCAAATAAATGCTATAGTGTCAAACTGATGGCAAAAATGGAAAAGAAAAATTTTTGGCAAAAGCTGGAGAAGCCGATTATCGCGCTCGGGCCACTTTACGATGTGACCGATGCCGCCTTCCGGCAGATTATCGCTAAGTATGGCAAACCAGATGTGGTGTTTACCGAATTTGCTTCGGCTGATGGCCTGCTCCACCCAGTGGGCGGCAGGAAGGTCCGGGAGCTTTTGCGCTATAGCGAGAACGAGCGGCCAATCGTCGCCCAACTCTTCACCAGTCGACCGGAGAAGATGCGGCTGGCGGCGGCGCTTTG
>ENA-UOWG01002897-UOWG01002897.1-activated-sludge-metagenome-genome-assembly--contig:-NODE-2897-length-13781-cov-10.329666_pt1 | contig 13781 bp, 13 predicted proteins | sample MGYA00238147_ERZ761563 | MGnify/ENA primary metagenome ERZ761563 (study PRJEB28884, sample SAMN05720216) | anaerobic digester metagenome | isolation source: active sludge of municipal... | reverse complement strand
GGTGGCGGAACGGGTCGAGCTGCGGGGCCATACCTTGCGCTGGCTGGTCAGCCGCATCGACCAGAGCCGACCGTACTTCCTGCTGGGCGAGGTGGAGATGCCCGATGGCCGGGGGCCGGCCCTGACCGGGCGACTCGACAGCGTGGAGACCTACAACCCGGCCTCGTATCGGGGCGGGATTCTCCGGCTGCACTACGCCCGCGCTGCGGAGTTGGGACCGTGGCTCGACCTCGTCGCCGTTCGGGGCGAGGTGGTGGTGCAGTTCTGGCTCAAGCCGGGGGAGACGGCGGTGACCCTGGGGCCGGGGGAGGAGCGGGAGGTGGAACGGATACCGAAGCAGTTGAGGAGGTTTTTGTGACTTCAGCAAGTCAAAAGCCAAAAATTGGCTTTTGGCACCGGCCGAAGCCCCGATTTCTGTTGCAGCTAATGTCGGTTCAAACCCGATGATTGCAGGTTTGGCGCGTTCGATTGCCGGTTCAGTTGCAGATAATTCCGGTTTGTACGCGTTTCAGTTGCAGATAATCCCGGTCGAAAAGTGGCGATGATTGCAGGTTGAAGCGTTTTCGATTGCAGGTCGCTACAGCTAACCCGCCCTACGTGCTACAAGGCTGCCTTTTTACAGGTCGCACAGCAACAATCGCCGCGGAAGGTGCGCGGTGCGCACCCTACAGAGCTTATTTCTGTCTTTTATCTATTTCTATCAACTCGGTTTCCAACTGTTTAATTCTCTCGTCTATTTTGGAGAAGGGTTCATAAGCCCTCTTAAAATTTTCTTCATTTTCCGCATCAACTTTCGACTGCATATATCCGATAACAAGAAACGCGATTAAAATTAACGCAATGGTAAAATCACCAAAAAATAATGCAATAACCGCCAAAACACCCATCAAGATACCAAAAGGAAAAACAGAAATGGGAAATACGAATATATATCCAACGGTGGATAATTGTTCTCTTAAGGGTCGTTGTCCTAATTGAGAAAGCCTCCTTTTCTCGATATCGATAGCCTCTTTGATTTCTATAATTCGCTTTTCATACTCAAGCTGCCTTCTTACTTTTTTTTAGTCTTTTTTCATCTCTATTTGCGGCAACTTTTTTATCCTCTTCTTGTCTTCGATTAATAATCTCCTCTTCTAAAACACGAATGCCATGGGAAGCGCTAAGTTTGTGGATCTTGTAGTATCCTACTTTTGATAGAACTGCTTCCACGGCTTGAGCTACAGAAATCTGGAAAAATTCCCGGTTGTTTGCCACTCTATGACTTTGAAGTGACAAATGAACGGCTCTTTCGCTTGCAGTACAGTCATCTACTTCTACGCTTAACTCAAGAACAAAAGGCGTTGGTACTCCTGTTGTATGAAGTTCCAAAGCTCGCTGATCGGGCGAGGCGGTAGTTTTTCCTATTTTAACAATACCCGGCATAGATGGATTGCTAAAAATATAGATATACTGATTCATATATCAGGTCTTTCACATTCGAAGTTCATTGGCAATGGAGTGCAACCGTTCCAGTGTACTCTCCTTATTTATGAGATTCAACAACTCTGTGCCAACCCGAATTTGCACTTATATGCCAAATTTTACTAAATTGATCAACTCGCTCACCGGATAATTTGGGCGAATTTCTCCATCTGCCATTCTTCGCCGGTAGTGTTCTACGCCACCGTGCGTAAGGTCATGGAAGGCAGGGAGATTTTTGGCGTTTGTGGTAATCCAAGCGCCCCCGGTTTCAGGTTCGTCGCCGATCGCATTTAGAAGTTGTGTTAATTTTGGGCATTTCCCTTCGATGAATTTGTCTATTTCGCGCTCTGACGCATACCTTAACAACCAAAGCCCCCTAACATAAGACTCAAAAAGCGGGCGGGCGAGAGCCCAGGCAGGACCAGGCATGTTGGAATACAAGAGTATTATTATTCCATCGTTTACATCGAGTGATTGTTGAAAAATAGAAAGAGCGAGCGCTTCCCGTCGGAAGACTTTGATTTCAGCCTCGTTTGTTTCGGAGTGTAGCCATTCTCCGAAAGCCTTCGCTTTGTTGAGTTGTAATTGGATATCGTCCATTTTCTTGGTACCCCTAACGTAAGGCTAACCCGGCGCATACTGCGCCTTGCCAGTACCTTTAATAAAATGCCTTAGCTTGACGGCGCAGTATACGCTCGGGTTTAGCCTTTTGTTAGCCGGTTTTTTTGCGCTTCGGTTGCCGCCGCTACTGGCAAATAACCAGACCTAATCTCAATGACCGCTCGAGTCGCTTTGTGAGTTGAACTATTTTTCCTTGCCTTCTTCAGCATTGTTACTTCCGAAAACTAACCAGTTAGCGAATTTGTAACCAAGCCATACGGATAGGCCACCCATAACCAGACCGCCAGAAAAGCCTGATACAGTACTAACATCAACGGTGCCAAAGACGGACAATAAAAGCGATGCTGTGCCGAAGATTCCTATTAAAAGCCCGATAAACCAAGCACCTCCTCGCGCAAGCTCATCCGCCCCATCTCCGCTAGCGCTCCGTGACGGCTTCACAGCCCCCGACAAGCGCAGGACTATCCAGATAACACCCGGACCCCATATAATAACTGCTACAAAATATTCCACTCTTTCTCTCCGAGTACTCGGTATGGTGGTAGGCTAGAGGCATTCGTTTTCCAGCAATTTTGCTATTATTGCTAAAAAACTTATTGTGCATGCGCTTATTCCCCGTAATAATGGGATACCAAAGAAGAATCAAGCTCCTTGATTGTGCTCCGACAAACCGAAAATGCTTCTTCCGCAAATTCTGAGCCTAGAACAATGACGTTCCCATCACGGTGCAAATTAATATGCGAATCAACAAATGAAAGAAGATCAGTTCGATCTTGCTCTTTGTCTAACTCGCGAATAATTCCATTTCCGTGAACAATCGCGTTCCGCAGAAGATATATGCCCTGCAGGTAATCCCAATTCGCTTGGAAAATTCCGATGCCGATATCTGCGTAAAGAAATTGTAGCTGTTCAGTTAAATTTATTTTATTCCGGTAATTATGCTTTTTAAATTCATTGCCAGGATTATGCTTGTCGTGCGCCCAGCGCAAAAAATCCAAGTATTTCTTTTCAAAAACAGACCACACTATCGGCAGAAAAGAACACCATGCTTTGTCGGAAATATGGCGTTCTTCAATCTTCTTTTGAGAGTCATATTCGTAGCGTAATACCGCTAAATCCTCCCGAGGATCTAAGCCTTGCTCGCGACTTATTCTAATAACATCATCGCATTCTTTTTTATACTCTTGTTCCGCTTTATCTCGGAATAATAGTTCCGCTTCGTGTAGCTGTTTTGTTAAGAAGTCAAGATATGCTTCAAGAGCAAGCCATTCAAGGCCGTTTCTCCATCCGGGATAACTCGTTTCTATCCGAAGAAACATCTCTATGGATTTTGGCATGATTGGTTCTCAGCGGTGCGTTCAGAACCTCAACGCAAAAAAAACCTTCTGCCAAGGTTTCTTGCGGTACTTGGCTAACGGGGCGGCGGATAAGCCGCGAAGGGCGGCAAAGCCGCAGGCTTGTCCGGCCGGAATCGGCTTCATCCGCTGGTAGGCACTGCCGCTCGCCCACCAGGGCATCACAACCTCCCCACCACTTTCTCCATCCGCTCCTGGCCGACGTTGGTGTAAATCTGGGTGGTCGCAATGCTCTCGTGGCCGAGCAGCGCCTTGATGTCCACCAGCTCGGCCCCGGCGTTGAGCCGGTGGGTGGCGTCAGTATGGCACAACCGAAGGTCGCCGGAGCGGGCGGTCGATGCCCCTCTCGTTTCCTGCTCTCTTTTACCCCCGCTAATGGGTTCTTACTTGCTTTCATGCCGAAAGCCGCGAAAGTGCCCTTAGTGCCCGCTCGCGCGGGTAAAAAAAGCCCGCCGCTTCCCATCGCCGTGCCAATCGGCCACCCCTTTAGCTCGGTTCAGCATTTCGGCGGCTTGCTGTCAATCCACAGGCTTTCGGCGCCACCAGCCGGGCGAGGGTCGGGGCCAGGAATGCCCCTAGAACCTCGCACCGCTCGCGAAATTCGCGAGATCACGGATGCTTCTCGAATATCCTTCGATAGCCATCTTGGCCTCCAAGCATTGCGAGTAACATCAAATCCCGAATGATTGCGTGGAGAATGTAACGATCGCACTAGTGCGGTGCGAACACCTCCCGAAAAGGCCCCAGATACCGCCGCTCGGCTGACCAATCCGCAATCGCAAAGACAACCTGGGCAAATACTCCACTATGCCCTTCGAGCGCGGATCGGAAGTCGCGGGCGGTCCGCGCTGGATCGTGATGGAAGGCGCCACAGCCCCAAGCCCCGAGGACCAGCGCGGAATAGTCGTAAGCTCGGGCGATCGCTAGCACGCGCTGAATGCGCCGAGCCAGGAGATCGCCGGCGCGCGGCTGCCCGATCGTTGGCGCATAGGGCGCCGCGCAAGTCAGGATGCCGAGCGCCCAAGGCACGTCGAGTGCCGTCCCCGAGTCATCGCGAAACACCGGGACATCGGGTGAGAGGATCGCCCAGTCCGTGGAATCGGACTCTACCCGCGCGGCGTGAGCGGCATACATCGGATCGCCTTCCAGCGTGGCGTAGAGCGCACTCGAGCGGCACAAGACCTCCTCTTGAGCGCGGGCGCCCGTGAGGAATCCACCGCCGGGCCGGACGCCATTGGCGAAGTTCAGCGCCAGAACCCGCTCGCCCGACTTCACCAGCCGCCGCGCGGCGGCCAGCGTGGTTTCGTTGGCGACCTGAACCTGAGTCTGCTGGACTGCGCGGCGCGGCGGCGATGGCAGCGACTCCTCGGGCGGAATGCTGCGCTGGGCGGCACAGGCTCGAGCCACCGCCGCCCGCCAGTCGACCGTTTGGCCACTGGCCGAGGGATAGACGCCCGTCTTGGCCGCGGTCACGGCGCTGCGGTCCAGCTCAGCCGCCCGCTCGCGCGAGATCGCCAACACGGCCTGACAGTGGGCCGCGCGTTCCGGTGAATCGAGACAGGGCAGAAAGATGAGCGTATCCATGATGGTCTCCTCGTTTCAGGTGTTGGCTGACAATATTCAGGCGTCCGCCTTGAACTCGGCGGCGAAGGGGGCCAGGAAGCGTCGCTCTGGCGACCAGTCGGTGACGGCAAAGACCACTTCCTCGAAGGCGCCGGCCTGCTCCCGAAGCGCGGCGTGGAAGATGGCCGCGATGCGCGCGGGGTCATTGCCGTAGGTTCCGCAGCCCCAGGCGCCGAGCACGAGCGTCGTGTAACCCTTGGCGCGGGCGATCGCGAGGATTCGCCGGATGCGCGACTGCAGGAGCTCGGCGGACCGCTCTTGGCCGATCGTCGGCGCATAGGGTGCGGCGCAGGTCAGAATGCTCAGCCGCCAGGGCCGGTCCCACGGCCGTCCGGCATCGTCGCGGAAGACCGGCACATCGGGTGAGAGGATCGCCCAGTCCGTGGAATCGGGCTCTGGCCGCGCGGCGTGGGCGGCGTACATGGGGTCGCCGTCCAGCGTCGCGAACAGGGCACTGGAGCGGCAGAGCACGCTCTCCTGGGCGCGATTCCCTTGCAGGAAGCCGCCGCCGGGCTGGATGCCATTGGCGAAGTTGAGCGCCAAGACCCGTGCGCCGGTCATGGTCAGGCGCCAGGCGGCGTCGAGGGTCATGGCGTTGATCACCCGCACCCGCGTCGTCGCGAAGGCCGGGGGCGGCGCGGTCGGCAGCGCGGCATCGGGCGGCAGACTCCGCTTCGCGGCCTTGGCCGCCGCGACGGCGGCACTCCAATCCACCGGTTGACCCGCCGCGTTGGCATAGTGACCGGCCTTGATGGCCGCCAGCGCCGATTCGCCCAGCTTCTTCGTGGCGGAGCGCGGCATGTTGCGCAACGCCTCGCCCTGCGCGGCCCGCTCGGCACTGTCGAGGACCGGCAGGTACTGCAGGCGCGGTTTCTGATTGCTCCGCAGACGCGCGCCATCCCGTCCCCGGCCACGCAGCAGCGATTCCGAGCGACTGATCTGCTCCTTGATCTCCCGGGGTGACAGCGCCGTGCGGTAGCGCTCGGTCTCAGCCTCGAGCGCCGCGGCCAGGGCCAGCGTCCGCGGATGGTCGCCCGCTTCAGCGCGAATCCGCTGGGCGGCTTTGAGCAGGTGCTCGCGCGCCTGATCGAGCTGGCCATCGCGGTTCAGGAGCACGGCCTCGCGGCGGGCCTGATGGGCCAGATGCTCGGCGAAGCGATGCTCGACCTCCGTGTGACGCGGTTGTGCCTGACGGGTCGCACTGTCGACCCAGGTCCAGTGGATCCGCGCCTCGGCCAGGCGGCGATCCCCATCGTTGACGACGACCTTTAGGGGGCAGTCGGTGTTCTTGGCCCCCGCCGGGAAGCCCACGCGCAGGAGCAGATCCAGTGTTTGCGTCTTGGTCAGGTCGCCCAGATCCAGGCTCAGGGCGTGCTGCGAGGCAGTTCCCGGCCAGGGACCTAGCGCCTCGACCTTCAGATCGGCTTCCCAGGTGAGAGTCAGGCGCGTCCGGGTGCTGACGACGGCGCAAAGCTCGGCGACATGGCGACCAATGACCGAGGGGATCGTCTCGGCGTCCGCGATATCCTGGAAACATCCACCGCCGGCATCGGCCAACTGGGTGAGCAACGACTCAGGGTAGGTATCGCCCACCCCGAAGGTGCTAGTCACCACACCGAGCTCACGCAGTGCGCGCGCGTGCATCGCCAGCGTCGCCTGTGCCGTGATGCCCGTGTCGGGTTGACCCGCACTCAGGACCAGGCCGTGCCGCCGCTGCGTCGCATCGCCCTCGGCGCCCACCAATCCACAGCCGGTGAGCCAGCCTTCACCGAGATTCGTGCCGCCGCCTGGAGCGCGATCCTGCAAGACGGACGCGACCGCTTGACGCATCTCCCCGCCAATCGGGGTCAACGGCAGCCGGGTTTCGGCGGCCGCATTGAACGCCACCAGCGCCACACGGTCGCCAGGCCCCAGGTGCTCCAGCGCGACCCACACGGCGCGCTCTGCCTGGGTCCACTGGGCGGCCCTCATGGCTTCGGAGGCGTCGAGCACCAGGGCGAGATCCAACGGGGTGGGCGTCTTGGCGGCGCCGGGCGCTTGAAGACGGACATGCAAGAGCCGCTGACTGTGTCCTTGTCGGCGGATCAGCGCGCGATCGGTCGCCAGCGCCACGCCGAAGGATTTCGGCTCGGCGGGGTCCGGGGCCTCGCCGCTGTCCTCAGCTCCACCAATCCGGAATGCGCAGAGATGGATCAGGCGCCCATCCTTCACCAAGGCACCACCCGTCAGATGCTTGCCGTCGAAGCGCCAGTCCTCGCCTTCTCCAACGGCGGGAAACCGCTCGAAGGCGGTGGCCGCGATGGTGCCGAGCCAGGCGCTAGCGTCAGCCTCGGTCAGCGTCGGTGTCTCGGGGCTCGCATCGAGCGCGTCCAGCGCATAGCTCTCCACCAAGGTGCCCAGGACCGCGGCCAGGGTGGCCGGGCTGTCGAACAGATCGAGCCCGAGGATGCGCCCGTGGAGGGCGAACAGCGCGCCGCATTGATGCGGCTGTGCCACGAACGCCGCTCGGAAGGCATCGAGCGGCTGGCGATGGGTCTCATAGAGTGCGGCGGCGGCGCTGGTTCCGGAGCTCACGCCCATGCGTTTCGCGCGCCTCTCGATGTCGCGCCAGACCGCGCCTTGATCGCTCTCACGGGAACCGCGCCGGCGCAGCGATACGTTGACATCGGCGGCCTTACGCGCCCGACCGGCGGCGAAATGGGCGCGCCTGGCCCCGGAAAACTCGGCACTGGAGGCGTGCCAGCGTCCGGCTTCGACGCAGGAGACCGGGATGATGATCGTCTGCTGCGCAGGTGCCAGAACCGTGAGGTTGAGGATCCGGTTTTGCTTGGCGCCCACCAGTTCCTCGCCATCGAGGAGCAGCACCGGTCGCAACCCCTCATTGATGAACTTCAACTCCGGGACGTGGCCCGACTCGGACACCTCGGTGACACGGGCGCTGTGGTCGCTCAGGGCCGCGTCGAGGAGCCGATACGTTGGCTCGTCAGGCCCATCGGCCAAGAGCGGATAAAGGGTCAAGTTCCGATACGCGGTCGGTTTCCCAACGACTACTTCAGACAAACGCTTGGCGATGGCGGACATGGGCAACTCCTGCTCCTGGGGGTTGATGGGCTCGCTCTGTTGGGACAGTCGGTCGCGGATCAGCGCTCGGCGCCGAAGATCCGCTTTGCCTGCTCCAGCAATTCGTCGAGTCGGCGCTGATCGGCATGGGCCAGCGGCCGGCGCACATGCAGCTCGAGATCCGGATGCAGCGCGATGCGCTCCCAGGTACTGCGCGCGGGGAAGCGCGGACTGGCAGGCACGGGCTGCAAGACGGGACTTGGCGGCACGGCCACGGGCTCCGAGGCACTCGCCAAGACCTGTCGCACATACTCCGAGGCCGTCGCCGGGGCGCGGCCCTCTGTGCGCGACGGCGCGGTCAGCACGGCGGCGACCCCCGCGTCATCGAGCGCCTCCAATTGGGTGCGGATCGCCGCCAAGGGCAGATGGGCCTCCTGCAGGCGACGGATCAGGCGTAACCGGTCGCGGTGACCTGGGTCGTAGGTCGCCGCCGGGCCGCGCCCCGAGGGAGGCGGCAGCAATCCTTCCGCCAAGTAGTAGCGGATCGTGCGCACGTTGATGCCGGTGTCGCGGCTGAGGGTGTTGATGTCGAGTGCGTCGTTCATGGCTCAATAATACACTATACAGTGTCACTGTCAACTTAGCTGCGAACGCTGTCTAGCTTGACCCCAGAACGGTGTCTTCAGACGTCAGGGATACAACGGATCACCACGCTTGGGGCAAGAGACTCAGAGTGCGTGCCGGTAAGCGTGGTGGATGACGCCGTCGGCAGCGATGGGTGGAGTTAGCGGTTCGACTCGCAGGAAGCTGATTGCACCCTGCCACTGCGCCTTTGGGAGGAGCGGAAATGTCCGCTAAGAGATTCATTCCGGCTGCTGAGTTTGGAACCGGCAACATAGGGATTGGGTTGGCTCAAGGCGGTCGGCCTAATAGAGTCAACTGACCGCTCCTGGGATGGGGCTGACAGTCGGCCAGTCAGTAGCGAGTGACTGCTACGCCGCGTTCGCCGGCGTTACCCTGCCGGAAAACATCTGTTTTCCAATGATATCCTCATCATGTACCGACTGAATCGAAGTTTCTGCTCCGCTGCTACTCAGACCCCCTCATTCAAAGTTTGGGCCGCACCATGGCTCAAAGTCCTATGAGACTTTTGTGTCGTTTGTTTAAATTCACCCAACTCGCCACACTTTACTTGGGTCGACGGGTTCAACCATCGGCGGCTCTTAGCCCCGATCGGCAACATCCCGCCGGCCGAGGCTGAAGAAGTTGATTATCGCCAACTTAACGAGTTCGCCAGAGCAGCGTGACTCCCACCCAACAGCCTCCGAGATTCCCGGAGCGGTTCACACCGGTGAGCGTTTTTATCCGTTTGTGCAAACGGACCCTACATTCAAGAAGCGATTGAACGGGAGCGGAATGTCGGCAAGGTGATTGAGGGACGGGGCGCTTCGCCCCGTGATTGATCCAATGAGTCCGACGAAAATTTCACCATCTCGGAACGGCAGTCGCCAGGCAATCCACCGTCAGCCCGTGATTCGGATAGAGAATTCTTAACTGGTCGGCATAAACCTCTCGGGGCAGCTCACCGTAGTAGGTCTGATAACTCAGGCTCTCAAACTGCGTGCGCTGCTCCGGCGTATTCAACGGGAGTGCGCCGTAACTGTTCCCACAACGGGTTTCCTCCTGGGACAGCCAACTCTGAAATGGCCGGTCGGTCGCGTCATTTAGCGCGCAAGCGCCGAGGACCATGGCTGGCGCCACGAATAACCCTGCCCATCGATGTTGCATCCTGTTCCCCCTTGTCGTTGCCGACGCTTGAATCATCCACGTCATAAAATCGGATCGAACAGCCGCGCGGCCCGCACCGCCCATCGGAACGGCCCACTTCGGTTTCGCAAATCAGCCGCGGAGGTTCGCCGGGCCTGTTGGAAATCTTGCTCCAGCATGGCGGCCACCTGACCGGCGAATATTCGGTCCACCCCCACCGCCATGACTTCGAAATTGAGCCGCAGCGAGCGGTTGTCCAGATTGGCGGTGCCGACCGCCGCGACCTCATCGTCTACCAACACCACCTTCTGGTGCAGAAAGCCATTCTGGTAGCGATAAAGCTGGATGCCGGTTCGATCCGCCGTGTCCAGAAAGGAAAACGAGGCAAGATAGACCAGCTTGTGGTCCGGCTGGGCCGGAAGCAGGATGCGGACATCGACCCCGCGCAAGGCCGCCAGTTGCAGCGCCTCGAACACCGGCGGGTCGGGCACGAAATAGGGGCTGGCGATCCACAACCGTCGCCGGGCGCTGACAATGGCCTGATGGAAAAACATCGAGCAGGTTTCCAGCGCATCGGCCGGGCCGGTGGGGAAAATCAGCGCGATCTGGTCGCCGGTCGCCGTCGGCCGCCATTCCAGGTCGAGCACTTGCCGGGTGGCCCAGTACCAGTCCGCGAGGAACACCCGTTGCAGCGCTTGCACCACCGGTCCCCTCACTCGCAGATGCGTGTCGCGCCAGTGGCCGAGCGGGCCGCGCCCCAGGTATTCGTCCCCCACGTTCAGGCCGCCGACGAACGCCACCCGGCCATCCAACACCACGATCTTGCGGTGATTGCGGAAATTCAGTTGGAAACGGTTGCGCCGACCGCGCGTGGTGTGGAACGCCGACACGGCGATACCGGCGGCGCGCAGGGTTTCGATATAGGTTTTCGGCAGCGCGTGGCTACCGATCTCATCGTACAAGACCCGGATCGATACGCCGACCGCTGCCTTACGCAGCAACCGGGCGTGCAGTTCGCGGCCCAGGTCGTCGTCCTTGATGATAAAAAACTGGATCAGGATGTAACGCTCGGCCGCTTCGAGCGCGGTGAAAATAGCGTCGAACGTGGCTTCGCCATCGACCAGCAGTTCCAGGACATTGCCTTGGGTATAGGGGACGCGGCTCAACGGGGCGAGGACCTGGAGATCGCCGGCCCGCTCGGGTGACAGATCGACCTGATGGTCGCGCAGTCGCTCCAGGATCATGGCAATTCCGCCACGATCGGCCTGTTCCAGCGCGCCGCGCTGCAAGGCCTCGACGTAGCCGTGGAAGTGGTTACGGCCTAAAATCCAGTACAGGGGCAGGGCGATGTAGGGAAACGTCAGCAACGAAATCGCCCAGGCGATGGCGCCCTGCGGGGTTCGGACGCGGGCCACGGCATGGATCGCCGACAACACCCCCAAGGTGTGAATCAACGCCACCACGGCCGATATCAAAATAACGAGATCTGACTTCAGCATCGAAGTGGTCTCCTGGCGGGCCGGTGAAGAGAGTCGGATTATGCACAACCTGAAGCAGTGGCTGGCAAGTTTGTTATTGGGGGGGATGCTGGTGGCGGGCTGGGCATTCGCGCAAACGGTTCCGGCGGAACCTTCGGTGTCCAGCGCGAAGCCGACCGAATCGTTTCCCCACCGCCTGCTGGGCGATCTCCAGCATGAAATCGCGGCCGTTGAACCGTGGCTGGACCGCTATGGTTACGGCGCAGTGTTCGCGGCGGTGGGAGTGGAAGGGTTCGGCATCCCGGCGCCCGGCCAAACTTTGCTGATCGCCGGCGCGGTGACCGCCGCCACCCAAACTGATTTCCACATTGGCCTGTTACTGTTGACCGCCTTCCTGGCGGCGATTCTGGGCAGCAGCCTGGGCTATCTGATCGGCCGCCGGGGCGGACGGGTGTTACTGCACCGTTTCCAGGTGGACGAGCGTCACTGGCAACGGGTCGAACAGGGTTTCAGCCGCTATGGCGGCGGGCTGATCGTCGTCGGTCGGTTTTTTGACGGGTTACGCCAATTGAACGGGATCGCCGCCGGGATCCTGGAAATGCCCTGGTGGACCTTTACGGCGTACAACGCCCTCGGTGCGGCGTTGTGGGTCGGCTGCTGGGGTCTGGGCATCTATTATCTGGACGAAAACTTGTACGCGATTCTCGGTTTCATCCGGAAGCTCAACCCGTGGGTGGCGACGGCCACGCTGATAGGGATCACCCTCTTGCTCGCCTATGGCGGGTATCGCTGGCAGCGCCAACACCGGGCAGGATCCTAAGAACCGTCTTTTTTTGGGTACATTTAAACAAACGACACAAAAGCCCCGATTTCCGGGGTTTGGGTTTAGAACCCCTTTGAGCCACGTTGCCGATAAGCTTTTTGCTGGCAGGCGCGGGAGCAATAGGTTTTAGTGCGGCGCTGGGCGGTGAGCGGTTGACCACAGACAACGCAAGGGGCTGGGCGTGGCGAGGTCTCGGCGGCGCGGCGTCCCTGGCGTTCCTGGCGGATGCGCGCCTGGCAATTGGGACAGGTCTTCATCCGACTGTCGTGGGCGATGAAGGCGTGCCCACAGGTGCAACTCTGGATCCGATACTTCATGACCCTCTGGGTCTGCCGAGTCCGGCCCCAGGCGTCGACTGACGTGCGCGGGGCGTACAGCCGGCCCCCGCAGCCGACGATCAGGGTCTGCCCGTGGACGTTTACACGGCTGCCGACGACGTTCTTCATTTTCTCTCCTCTAGGTCTGGCGGCTCGGGAGACTGAGCCTGCGTGATGTTAATTTATCATTAAAAGCCCATTTTATCACGATTATTGGCGTGGCCTGGAGCTCTTTGGCAGCCTGTATATCCTTCTCGCTGGCTTGGTTCAGCAGCTTCTCGGCACGCTCGAAGTCCCCGACATCCAAAGCTTCCTTGGCTTGACGCTTGAGGGTTTCAACCTCTGGATCATCAGAACTGAAACTGTCGAGCTTGGTTTGAAGATCCTTGTAGCGCTTGGCGATCTCCCGCAGCGTGCTGTCGAGATCCTTTGGGGCAACCTGCGCTTGTTCGAGAATCTCGAAAAACTTTTCGAGGGCGCTCTGCGTAACGCCCAGCTCCCCCGCCAGCCGCTGAAATTTTTCTTCGCTGATTCCATGGATGTTGGTGACGTGAACGGTGCCGGGACCCATTTGGATAACGCCGCCCGTGGTTGCCGTTATGTGCTCGGCAGCCGGCGGTTTGCTCGACTCAGCGCCGAAAAAATGCGGATAAATCTGCCAGAAAGCACCCGCGATAATGGCAAGACCGCTACCGACGAAAGCAAGCGTCTTCTGGTTTTTGGAGCTTCCCAGCCAGCCCCAACACTTCTGTAACCAGCTCATGGGAATACTCCTATCTCAGATACACCCCATCCTCTCCAATCCTGCCCGGCCCATTCAGCACATAAATGCCAGCGGAATTGCCTCGGACATGAAAGGAAATGCTGCCGCTGGACACATTGATTCTATTGCCGGTCACGGCATCCGCGTAAGCGCCGTTTCTGACATTGCCCACCGTAATATCCTGATCGCCGCCCATGGCAAGACCCACAACAGCGTAACTTTCGCCATTGTTGTAATCCCGAATAAAGCTCATGGCTCCGCCCCATTCATTAACCTGGCTCATGGGCGCTTTTTGCAGGGCGGGTATACTTCCACGAATGAGATTGAGCCGCCGGATATGTTGATACAGTGGATGAGCTTGAGTAGCGGCGATGTTTTCATCCGACAGATGATCACCGAAATAAGCGCGCCCGGTGGTATCCAGGGTATCGTCGTTGCCGATAATGTCTTGCGGCGCGCCCTTCATGAACTCGATTTCCTCGCCGTAATACAGGCAGGGAATGCCGCGTATCG
>ENA-UOWG01002896-UOWG01002896.1-activated-sludge-metagenome-genome-assembly--contig:-NODE-2896-length-13789-cov-5.602665_pt1 | contig 13789 bp, 13 predicted proteins | sample MGYA00238147_ERZ761563 | MGnify/ENA primary metagenome ERZ761563 (study PRJEB28884, sample SAMN05720216) | anaerobic digester metagenome | isolation source: active sludge of municipal... | reverse complement strand
AAGGCTGTCATTGCACCGATGATCGTCGCTGCAATAGGAATACTGCTCTCAATAGCCGGTGTGTACATGGTTCGCACCAGGGAGCAGGCCACCCAGAAGAACCTTCTCAACGCACTGCTGCTCGGCACCGGAGGCAGCTCGGCACTGATACTTGTGGCAATTGCCGTCATGGCTGCCACAGGCTGGATAACATGGGGCGTATTTGGAGCCGTGGTAGCAGGTCTTATTGCAGGGGTTATCATAGGCCAGTCAACTGAATACTTCACATCTGATGAGTACAAGCCCACAAGGGGCATTGCCAAGCAGACCCAGCAGGGCCCTGCAACGACAATCATCGAGGGTATTGCTGTAGGTATGCAGTCGACCTGGATACCTGTCATTACGATCGCCATTGCCATCATTGCCGCGTACGGATTTGCAGGAGGTTTCCAGGACTTTTCATGGGGTGTATACGGAATAGGTTTTGCTGCCGTCGGGATGCTTTCAACTCTGGGCATAACCCTTGCCACCGATGCTTTCGGACCGATTGCTGACAACGCAGGCGGTAACGCCGAGATGGCTCATCTTCCCAAAGAGGTGCGTGAGCGCACTGATGCACTGGATATGCTTGGAAACACCACGGCTGCAACCGGAAAGGGTTTTGCAATAGGTTCGGCTGCTCTTACAGCCATGGCCCTCGTGGCAGCATACATGGAAGAGGTAAAGCTATGGCTTGGACGTCTTGCTGACGGCACGGCTGAAGGATACAAGCAGATAGGTGATGTGCTGTTTTACAAGAGCACCGTGCCTGCTGTGATTCCTGAAGGGATGACTGCCGTGAATGTAAGCACTGCTCATATCAAGGATTTTGTAGGAGCTTACGACCTGTCACTGTTCAACCCATTGCTCATTGCCGGTATCTTCATCGGTGCCATGATGGCGTTCCTCTTCAGCGCAATGTCAATGAAAGCTGTAGGACGTGCTGCAGGGAGTATGGTTGACGAGGTGAGGCGTCAGTTCCGCGAGATACCCGGTATCATGGAAGGGACAGGCAAGCCTGATTATGCAAGGTGTGTTGCCATCTCAACCAAGGGCGCACAGCGTGAGATGATGCTTCCTTCGCTGCTTGCAATTGCTGTTCCTCTCGTTATTGGCCTCACCCTGGGAGTACCGGGTGTCGTTGGCCTGCTGATGGGAGGCATGACTGCCGGATTTACCCTGGCCAGCATGCTCAACAACTCGGGTGGTGCATGGGACAATGCCAAGAAGTTCATTGAGAAGGGCAATTACGGCGGCAAGAGGAGTGAGGCTCACAAAGCCGGTGTTGTTGGTGATACCGTTGGTGACCCGTTCAAGGATACCTCCGGTCCCTCACTCAACATTCTTATCAAGCTCATGTCAATGGTCTCCGTGGTTATGGCCGGTCTGACCGTGACCTGGAGCATAATGGGATAAGCTACTTTACATCCAATATTGCGGCGGCGCCCCCGAAACGGGCGCCGTTGCTGTTTCATACAGATGCTCCTGGCGCGGAGGCTTCCCGTCAGTGTGCTGTTGCTTTACAGACAGATGCTCCTGCCGCGGCTCCCCGTTATTGTGCAGTTGCTATTTCAGCGCAATCAACATTATGGTGTTACTGTCCAGAGTGTCCTTTTATATTTACCTCTAAGGCAGTAAAAAACTTTGATTTAGTTGATTCATGAGAAGCAAAAGATAATATAATACTGCTATAGCGGCAAAAAGCGCTAGTTTAGTTTGTGGTTTGTAAAAATAAATGTTATATTTACCGCTATGGAGGTAAAAATAACTCAGGCTGATCAACTTGCGGTAGTATTAAAATTGCACCGAAAGGCAGCAAGACTAAGTCGTATACAGCTGGCCGAGCTGGCAGGAGTGGGCAAGACAGTAATTTACGACCTTGAAAAAGGAAAGGAGTCAGTTCAGCTCGATACTCTCCGGAAGATTCTCAAAGTCTTGAATATAACAATAGTTATAACCAGTCCTCTGATGGTAAACGCAAGCAAATCTTCAAATGAGAAAAGCTGACATATTTGTTAAGGGAGATCATGCAGGTACTCTGACTGAAATTGTGAAGGGCAAGGAGTACACTTTTGAATATATCGAGGGTTACAGGGGGTATGATGTATCACTTACAATGCCCGGTACAACCAGGATTTACAAATTTGAATCTTTTCCCCCCTTTTTTGACGGATTGCTGCCTGAAGGAATACAACTGGAAGGTCTGTTGAAGACGAGGAAAATTGACAGATACGACTACTTCTCGCAATTGGTTGCGGTTGGCAATGATATGGTCGGTGCGGTGACTGTAAAGGAAGTTGAAGAATGAACCGCTGTCCCATTACATATGAACTCTGTGGAGATGACCATTACAGCAGTAAAGGACTTAAACTGTTATCACCAAGGCTTACCTCCCTGGATGATCTCGGCTATACAGCCGAAGAACAGAGACAGGAGGCATTCTACCGGGCATACATAATGTCAGTTCAGGGAGTCCAGCCGAAGTTAAGTGCAAGACTCAATACAATGGAAAGCCGGATGGAAATAGTCGACACAGGCGGGAGGTACATACTCAAGCCTCAGCATGATTATTTTCCGGAAATGCCACAGAATGAGGATCTTACAATGAGGCTAGCTGAGATGGTTGGCCTCAATGTTCCGATCCATGGCATGATATGGTCAAAAGACAAATCATTGACCTATTTCATTAAAAGGTTTGACAGAAAAGGGCAGAATGAAAAGATACCTGTCGAAGATTTTGCACAACTGGCCGGGATGACCAGGGACAGTAAGTACAATTACAGCCTGGAAAAGGTGGTCAGTCTTATCAACAGATTCTGTACCTTTCCCGCAATTGAAAAACTGGTTCTTTTTAAGCTGATCATATTCAGTTACCTCACCGGTAATGATGACATGCATCTTAAGAATTTCTCGGTGATTACTGAAAATGGCATTACAAAGCTTTCACCGTGTTACGATCTTGTTAATACAACAATAGAGTACAGGAAACCGGAAGAGGAGATCGCTTTGCCTCTGAGAGGGCGTAAAAAGAAGCTTACAAGGCAGATCCTTGTGGATTATTTCGGCATCGACCGATGTGAGTTGCCAGTAAAAAGTATTAATAAGGTACTCGAAACCATTGCCTCCTCAATACCTGCATGGAAGGACCAGATATCTGTCAGCTTTCTCTCGCAGGTAATGAAGGATAAATATTCTGAGCTGCTACAGGCCAGGTGTAATGTTTTGAATCTGTAATCTCAAATTCAATTCATATGAATAGTTCATTAAAATCAGGCACCCACTATGTACGTTTCGTTTGGACTGTGCAGCTTGTCGGCCTGTTATTGTTTTCCACAGCAACATCAGCGGCCTTCGTCGGGCCGGAGGATCTTAAAATAAGCTATGTGGTATCTATGGATGATGCTCTGAACCACAACTTCAGGGTAACAATGACCCTGGAGGGGGTCAGCACGGATACACTGGTGCTTAAGATGCCTGTGTGGACTCCGGGTTATTACTGGATACAGAACTACCCGAAGAACCTGAGCCGGCTGGAGATAAGGGATGCCGCAGGCAGGGATTGTCCGTTCCTTAAGACATCCAAGAACATCTGGAAGGTTGCCACCGGCGGTGCCGGGTCCCTGACAGCATCATGGGTGGTCTACGGTAACAGCCATTCAGTTGCAGATGCATTCATTGATACAACTCATGCCTTCATCGTACCGGCGGCACTGTTCCTTTACCCTGAAGATGGACTGAAAATGCCTAGCCAGGTGACGCTGGACATTTATCCCGGATGGACTACCGTCTCGACAGGACTTGAGCCTGTAGCCACTTCCGCCGCGACCGGGAAAAGTGAAGCCCCCGCCGGAGCGGAGAAAGCCGGTACCCCCGCCGTGACGGAGACAGCCGGCTTACCGCCAGTGACGGGGTGGACCTTCAGCGCATCGTGCTATGATGTGCTCTTCGACAGTCCCATACTTGCCGGGAACCAGGAGGTGATGACATTCACAGTCAACTCCGTCCCTCACCATATTGCTGTCCTGAATCCGGGAAGTTATGACCGGGAAGCACTGAAACGCGACTATGCGAAGGTGGTGGAAAGTGCAGTCAGTATCATTGGCGAAATACCTTACAGCCATTATTCTTTCCTGATCATGGGCAAAGGGATGGGTGGCCTCGAACATCTCAATTCAATGGCCGTTTTCACCGGAAGGGAAGACGGGGATATCTACCCCGCTGACCGCAGATTATTCCGGGGATGGATGGAGTTCATTGCCCATGAATTCTTTCATCTCTACAACATCAAGACAATCAGGCCTGTTGCCCTTGGGCCGTTTGATTATGACAGGGAAAACTACACGAACATGCTATGGGTGTCGGAGGGGTTCACTGTCTATTATGAAAACATAATCATGAACCGGGCAGGATTCATGACACCTGACGATATGCTGGAGTCGCTCAGCCGGTCTATCACCGCCTATGAATCGATCCCTGGCAGCAGGGTGCAGTCGGCCACCCTCTCGAGCTTTGACACGTGGATCAACTTCTTCAGCCGCAGCGAGAACAGCCAGAATACAACTATTTCATACTACGACAAAGGATGCGGTCTGGGGCTGCTGCTCGATCTTAAGATCAGGAAGAGCACGGGCAATAGGAAATCGCTTGATGATGTGATGCGTACCCTCTACTATGACTACCACAAAAAGCTTGGCAGGGGTTTCACCGATGAGGAGTTCCGCACGGAGTGCGAGAAGGCTGCAGGGACAGACCTGGGTGAGCTGTTCGGCTGGGCTTCGTCAGTTGTCAGGCCCGATTATGACAGGTACCTTGACTATGCCGGGTTGTATCTTAAGGAGGAGGCTCCCTCAGTTGCTGGTGGCAGGGCAAGGTATGTGATCATTAAGAAGGAGAAAATGACGCCGGAGCAGGAATTGATTTATAATGACCTGTTCAGGGCTGTAAACTGAATATCCGGCCCCGGACATGGAAGCAGCCGGGAATAACGGGTGCTCCGGATCGGGAGGAAGTCCCGGCTGTTCCGGATCTGGGGGAACCCGGAGGATGTTAACTTGCGAAACTGAATTGATGGGCCGGGGAATGGCCCGGAACTTGAGAAACTTATTGATTAAATAATTATGCAATTCATTCCGAAGTTTGAAGATATTGAGGCAGCCAGCCGGCTGATCTCTGCGCATGTGCACCGGACGCCGGTGCTGACATCGAAGCAGCTTGATGCAATCAGCGGCGCAAGTCTCTTTTTCAAGTGTGAGAACTTCCAGAAGGTTGGAGCCTTCAAGTTCAGGGGAGCCACGAATGCCGTGCTGAATCTCACGGACGCCCGGCGCGCCGCCGGCGTGGTGACGCACTCGTCGGGCAACCATGCCGCCGCCCTGGCTCATGCCGCGGCGATGCGCGGGGTGAAGGCATATATTGTGATGCCCTCCTCGGCGCCTGAGGTAAAGAAGAGGGCGGTGGCAGGCTACGGTGCTGAGATTACATTCTGTGAGCCCACGCTGGCGGCGCGTGAGGCCGCCGCCGCCGAAGTGATTGAGCGGACCGGCGCAACGATGATACATCCCTATGACAACTTTTACATAATCGCCGGTCAGGGGACCGCGGCGATGGAACTCCTTGAAGAGCTGCCTTACCCTGACGCGGTCCTCGCCCCGGTGGGCGGCGGCGGCCTCCTCAGCGGCTCGGCTATTGCAACCCGCCACATGGCCCCGTCAGCAAAAATCTACGGGGCCGAGCCGCTGCTGGCCGACGATGCGGCCAGATCACTCCGCACAGGCGCCATCCAGCCCGCCCTGCCACCACAAACAATAGCTGACGGACTCCTTACTTCGCTCTGCGAGAGAACATTCACTGTCATAAGGAAGAATGTTGACGACATCCTCACTGTCACCGAGGATCAGATAATTGAAGCAATGACGCTAATGTGGACCCGCATGAAGATAGTAGTCGAACCTTCATCAGCCGTCCCCCTGGCTGCCGTCCTGGCAAACAGGGATCTGTTCAGCGGTAAAAAGGTGGGAATTATTGTTTCCGGCGGGAATGCTGACCTGTCGAAGCTTCCGTTCGGTCGGCACGCCTGAAATATGCAATCACCGGATAATGATCTGAATACCTGACCTTCACTATGTCGAAATCAGTGCATTCGATTTCTTCGCTGTAAAGAACATAGTCTATCCTGTTCGGCGGGTACTTGCCACGGTATGTGAATCCGGCACCATACCCGGCCTCCACAAAAGCATCGTTCAGCCCCCGGCGCATAACGCGATATGTGTAAGAAACAGGTGTGTCATTGAAGTCTCCTGCAACTATCACAGGGTAGGGCGACGACTCCATATGCCTCCTTACGCGGTCTACCTGCAGCGCCCGGCTGGCAAAACCCTGCATCAGGCTGCGGTATATACCGGAAATGTTATCCATTGAACTTCCCTTCTCCTCACCGGTGATCTCGCTGAGCAGGTTGCCCTCCACACGACGGAGGCGAAACGACTGAAGGTGATTGTTATAAACCCTGAAGGTGTCTGTGTCAACCACTATATCGCTGTAGATTGTCAGAGATGATGACCCGGGATGAATTACGTCACCCCTGTGTATTATCGGATAGCGAGATACGGTGGCAATGCCGTACCGGCTGGCCGTGCCGCTTTTTATAAGTTTGAAATGAGTGAATCTCTGACTTCCGATACCCTCCTTCAGCTTCCTCTCCCCGGCGGCCGGGTCACCCTTGACAAAATATTCCTGCAGACAGAGAATACCGGGATCCTCATTCTTCATGAGCTGAAGCATCTTGCTGTGGGTGTTTTTCTCACCTGACTCATAAATGTTGAACAGGCGTACGTTGTAGCTCATCAGCTTGAGGTCATGATGCTCCTCCTTCCCGTGGTTGGCAAACCTGATGAAGTTGTGGATGTAACCGAATCCTGCCGTCAGGGCAATGGCTGAGAACAGCGCGTACCATTTCCTGAAAAGGATCCATACAATTACCATTCCGACGTTCGCGGCAGCGATATACGGGTATGCAAGCCCGAACAGTGCCGGAAAGGCTACCGTGGCAGGATTGATGTAAATAGAAAGGTATGCCAGCACCAGGAGGATAACCAGGAAAAGGTTGACCGCCAGCAGTATGTTTCGCGTGAAACGCCTTATACCGCTACCTTTTTTTCTGGCTCTCGCTGAAGAGGATTGCTTTTTCTTCCCTCGTGAGACTGTCATAACCTCCTTTTGAAATCTTGTCGAGTATATGGTCTATCTCCTTCTGTCTCTCCGCCTTTGCCGCGTTGTACTCGTGATCAGTCTTCGTTTCCCGCGCGTTAAAGGCAGCCCCGGTTTTCTTGTATTTCACCTTCAGCTTTTTCCCGGGTCTGAAGAGATTAACAAAGAAATCGATGATCGTGTTTAACCATGCTCCAAAATCCCTGCCATTCCTGATGCCCTGACCGTATGCAAATCCCATCAGTGCACCCCCGATATGGGCTATCTTGCCGCCGGTATTGACCGAGAAGTCAAATACTGAGGTGATCAGGAAGGTCACAAGCGCCAGGTATTTCAGCTTAACACGTCCGAAGAAAAGCAGGTGGAGCTCAAGGTCGGGCAGGTATGCGGCGGTGCCGATAACGAGTGCCATCACCGAGGCTGAGGCTCCGAGCGCTATTGAAACATTTACCGCTGACGCGAAGGCAGGAAAGATGTTGAAGACAATGACGTAGAGCAGTGCCCCGGCGAGGCCTCCCATGATATAGAGAGACAAAAGCTTCCGCTGGTCGAGATACGAAAGGAAAATCTTTCCGAACCACCACAGCCACAGCAGGTTGAATAGCAGGTGGATGAATCCCTGGTGGGTGAACATGTAAGTGATTGGTGTCCACGGCTTGAGCGCAAGTGCACTCAGCGAAGCCGGTACTGCAAGGTTTGATATCACCGCCGGTGCCAGGCCGGGGCTGGCAGAGAGGACGCCGATTACCTCGATGATCTTGATTATCAGGAAAACGGCTCCGTTGACATACAATAGCCTTGTCAGGACTGTGCCATGTTTGAATGACCCCTTTATTTCGTCCCAGATGCTCATCAGTAAAGGGTTTTGGTTGTCTTCCTCCAGTACCTGATGAGAAGGTAGCCGAAGATCATCCCGCCGAGGTGTGCGGTATGGGCTATTCCGCTACCGGGGCTTGTAATTGCAAGATAAAGTTCAATTGCGGCATACCCCAGGACAACATATTTGGCTTTGACCGGTATAGGAGGGAAGATGAACATCAGCTGGGTGTTGGGGAAGAGCACCCCGAAGGCCAGAAGCACCCCGTAAACGGCGCCTGAGGCACCCACAACCGGTACGTTAAGTATCGAGTTAAGCCTTCCCATCTGGCCGTCGGTGAAGTTTTTGCCCTGGCTGACGGCATCACCGCCCATGTCATATACGTACTGAAGCTGTTCGGGTGAGAGGATTCCCATCACCTTATTGTACTGTATCCACTGTACAAGCTCGAAGAAGAAGGCTGCTCCGAGGCCGGTTACAAGGTAGTAGAGCAGAAACCGCTTCGGTCCCCATACCTGTTCCAGGATCCTCCCGAACATCCACAGCGCGAACATGTTGAAAAGCAGATGCACAAATCCGCCGTGCATGAACATGTGTGTCACTATCTGCCATGAGCGGAAGAATTCCGATTCCGGGAAGTAAAGTCCCAGGATGCCGTTCAGGTTGATGCCTGAAGTGAGCCTGAGGAGTTCATTGAGAAGGAGCATCACCACATTGATGATGATGAGGTTTTTCACCACCGGTGGAGTTCCTGAAAGTATTCTGTTCATCTTGTTGTTTTCACGTGTTTCAGACCGCAAATTTAGCCATTCTGACCGAAAATCAGCTGAATCTCCGGTCAAGCTCCTCGAGGGTGATTATATTCATCACCGTTTTGCCTGAGGGTGAGTAGTTTGGCATTGCGCAGGCGAAGAGCATGTCAAAGAGCTCCTCCATCTCCGTATGTGTCAGGGGTGTGCCGTACTGGATGGCTGATGCCCTGGCCATTGAGATGGCTATCCGTTCGCGTGCACCTATGGCCGGGTCTTCCATTGTATGCCTGTATTCAGCGATGATTGTTTCGAGCATCGACAGAGGGCTTGCATTGCGGCTTGCTGCAGGGTGGCCCGTGATTGTCACCTTTCCGTCACTCCCGGTGGCAATCTCAAATCCGAGCATCCTGAGCTGGCCGGCAATCTCTTCAATAATAACCATGTCGCCGGGATTAAGTTCTGCCTCCACGGGGAAAAGTGACACCTGGGCAGGTTTCGGGCCGTCGCCCAGTGAGGCGAGGAACTTTTCGTACAGTACTCTTTCATGAGCCCTGCGCTGGTCGATCATCATTATACCTGAGATCACGGGGCACATGATGTAGCGATTCTTAACCTGGAAGAAGCGGCGCTGGCCGGCTCCGTGCGCTTCATCAGCTGATGTGCCTGATGATGTCATATTCACGCTCTCGCCCTCGCCCTCACTCTCACTCCTGCTACCGCTTCGGGCGGTGATTGTGAAGAGCGACTCCCAGTTACGGGGGGTATTACGCTCAGCATCCCATTTCCATTTTGTCTCCGGTCTCTGATATTCAGCGCCCTCGAACGGATTGAATGTGTGGTCAACCTCTATCTGCGGCAGTGGTGGAGGAGGGGTGTTGCCCATGATGACCGGGATATCCACCGCGCCCTCGGGGCCGAAGTCGAGCGAAGGAACGACGTTGAACCTGCCGAGGGCTTCGCGGACTGACGCCAGCATTATCTGCCATACTGACCTCTCGTCCTCGAATTTTACCTCGGTTTTTGTGGGGTGAATATTAACGTCAATAGTTGCCGGATCAGCGGTCATGTAAATGAAATATGCCGGCAGGGTGTCAGGAGGGAGGATCCCCTGGTAAGCCTCCAGCACGGCGCGGTGGAGGTAGGGGTGTCTTATGAACCTGTTGTTAACGAAGAAGAACTGCTCGCCGGCTGAGCGGCGTGCGTTTTCGGGCTTGCCCGCAAATCCGTTCACTGACACGATGGAGGTGGCTGTCTCCACGCTGACCAGGTTCTGATTGTATTGTTTGCCGAACAGTCCTGCTATCCTCTGGCGGTGGTTTCCCGCCGGCAGGCGGTAAATCTCCTGGTCATTGTGGGTCAGGTTGAACCGTATCTCCGGGTGGGCAAGGGCCACACGCTGGAACTCGGTGATTATATGCCTGAATTCGGTTGTATCTGATTTAAGGAACTTGCGGCGGGCGGGGACATTGTAAAAGAGGTTCCTGACGCTGAATACTGATCCTGCAGCGCATGAACAGGGTTCCTGCCTTGTCACTCTCGAGTTGTTGATCTCCACCAGTGTACCTGCTTCCTCTTCTTCGCGCCTTGTGCGCAACTCGGTCATTGAGACGGCTGCAATTGAGGCGAGCGCCTCGCCCCGGAATCCTTTGGTAGTTATTATAAAAAGATCATCGGCTGATGAGATCTTTGAGGTGGCGTGTCTCTCGAATGAGAGGCGGGCGTCGGTCTCGCTCATGCCGCATCCGTTGTCGATCACCTGTACGAGGGTGCGGCCGGCATCGCGGATGACCACGCTTATTTCCGTGGCTCCCGCGTCAACGGCGTTTTCAGTCAGTTCCTTGACCACCGAAGCCGGGCGCTGAATGACTTCGCCGGCCGCAATCTGGTTGGCGACGGAGTCGGGCAGTAGCTTTATAATGTCACTCATCCGGGGCGGTTAAAAACGGAGATAAAGATAGACTACAAATGCAAGAATGATCATGATCACAATTAGCCTGATTGTGGTCTGTTTCTGTACTTTCTCCTGTTTGCGGTTAAAGTAGTTTTTCATATCACCACGCATGATCCTCGAGCGGTAGGGTTGACGGGCCGTTTCCTCCGCAGCTTCAGCAGTGGAAGACTTATCCTTATCCTGTTCCCCGGTCACCGGGTTGTTTTCTTCCGCCCATGCCCTGCGTCTCTGTTCCAGGTCCTCCCTGACCGGATCATAGTACCGTGGCTTGTAGTTGAAGCCGCGGGGTTTGTTCTGCTTGAAGAAACTCGGGATAGCCATTATGTTCTTTTTGCAAAAATAGCAAGAAAACTGTTTGCGGGATAGCGGCGGCCGGGTTCCGGGAGCTAAAGGTTGCTCACTTTTTATTACTTTTGGAAGGCTAAAAATTGTCCGGATCAATGAAGCTTCTTGTAACCCATGCAGGGACGTCAGGGCTTGCGGCCGGTGTGGCTGAGCGTGTGGCACGCGTTTTGGCCGGACTGGGTGCAGAAGTAACTGTCAGGCCCATGAGCGGGGTGTCGACTGTAAAAGGTTATTCAGCTGTGATAGCCGGATGCCGGGAGCAGGGGGGAGGCTGGGTTCCTGAAGCGATGGAGTTTGTCAGGCACAACCAGGCTGCGCTGAATAAAAAGCCTTTTGCAGTCTTCACTGTCATTCCCTCGCTTGGTTCGGCGAAGGGTGCTGAGTCACACATGGTTATTATGCAGTACACTGCACATGTAAGGGGAATGGTTCACACTGTGAGTGAAGGTTTCTTCAGCGGAGAAACAGAGGGCAGAGATATTGCGGAGCCCGGTGAGCGGTCGAAGTTCAAGCTGCGGCTGTTGCTGGGATTGCTTCGTGAACCTGAGAACCGGGATCATTCGGAAATAGAGACCTGGGCAGCCCAGCTCCATGAAAAGCTGGTGAAGCTCCTGGCCAGATAGGCTGCAGGCCTTCCGGCATTATAGCACAGAACGTCAAAGGATGTATATAGGTCGTAGACCTATCAGCATTGTGGACCCAGTGACAATAATTACGGGGTTGATCGTAGATCATTCAGCATTGTCCCCTCTGACCGGCCCGCAACACCCCTATTTCACCCTTACATATTTTTCCGACCAGTAATTGCTTTTATCCACTTCTCCCATTTCGTCGGCAGGCCACACCTGTATCAGGGTATCATTTGCGACGACGATTCTCATCCGTAATGTTTGTCCGACAAAATCAGCGGTTGAGTGGTATCTGATTGTTTCCTTGTATACTATACCCTCGAGTGTATATGATCCGCCGCCGAAGCCATCAATGGTTACAGTATCCATTGCATATTTATTAACGAACATCCAGTAGTTATTGCACCACATTTTAACCTGGCTTCCCTGGTAGGTATCAGGGAATACGGCTATGACCGAGTCATTTACCACCTGTTTGGCATAGATCAGGTCCCATGCGCCAATGACAGGGTTTACCGGCTCCTGTTTGCAGGAAAGAAGCATGATCAGGAGCAGAGAGCTGAGAATGGCAGTCTTTTTCATAGGCATTGATTTTTAGGTTTTTCCCCAGTAATGCCATATAAATTTACGCCATTTGACTGCTCATGTCAAGTAATTCCGGGGGAATATCCACTCATAATCCTTTTCGTATTATTTATTGCTTCAGCTAGCATGCGTAACGATTGTTATAAAAAGACGTTTCACGGCAGAATAAATTAAAATAATTCGCAAGAACTGTTGACATTCTTAAAAACCCTTCTTAAATTTGATATGCTGCATTTCTAAAATCGTATATATGACTGATTGGGAACTTTCTTTCCTGGTTTTAAGTATATCTGCACATTTCGCTTTTGGCATTCCCATACCAGGATGTGCCTGTTATTTACATGCATTGAACAAAATAAACAAATAGCAGAATGGAGTTGCTGCCCAATGAATGGTCAGATAAAATCCTCGCTGGTTACCTCTGCAAAGTTACCACGAGGAGCAGGGTAATTTATTGGATCATCATTGTACTGGTCCTTAGTGCATTGCTCTCTTTGCCACTTATTTATGTAGACGTTGCGGTAAGGTCACGCGGTTTTTTTCAATCGGGTATTGAACGGCAGCCAATACTTGCTCCGTGTAGCGGAAAGGTAGTTTACACTGGGATTAATGATGGTAAAGAAGTAACCGGAGGAGACACTCTGATGATTATAGGTTCTGAAGCAATATCAGCTGAACTTTCCTCGGTTGAGCAGCGGATATCAGAAAATACTTCCGCCATTTATGATCTGAATAGCTTGCTTACAGTCAGGCTGGGTGGAACCAGGTTAAGTTCGGTGAGCCTTGGCACGCAGAGGTACCTTGCCGAGTATACCAGTCTGGTAAGATTAATTGATTTGCAGGCACAGTCCTATCATAAGACAAGGTATGATTACCTGAGAATTAAAAAACTTCATGATCAGAAGGTAATTTCAGATGCTGAGTATGAGGCCTCATATTTCACTTTCAGGTCCGAGCAGGAGAACCTTTCGCAGGTTGTAGCGCAAACAATTGCAAAATGGGAGCTTGATCTGGCGCAGAGAAGAAATGATTCAATTATTCTTCATGCTGAACTTTTACGCTGTAATGAGGAACTGAAGAACCGTATAATGATTGCCCCGCTTAGTGGCGAGATCATTCAAAGCAGGGATATTCAGACTGGTGCGCTGGTTTACAATAACCAGCATATTGCCGAGATCTCTCCGGATGGTGAGATTATAGGCATTTGCTATGTCTCACCTGAAGATATAGGAATGATCAAGACAGGATTACAGGTAGTAATACAGGTCGACGCCCTTAAGTATACTGAATGGGGACTTCTTGACGCGCGTATAACACATATCTCTGATGACTTGATTGTAGATGAAGGACAATCGGCCTATTTCAGGGTTGAATGTAAGCCGGAAAGGAATTATCTGTCGCTAAACGACAATATAGTTGCAGAGCTCAAAAAGGGAATGACTTTCAATGCCAGAATAGTCATTACTGAAAGGAACCTTTATAACCT
>ENA-UOWG01002893-UOWG01002893.1-activated-sludge-metagenome-genome-assembly--contig:-NODE-2893-length-13795-cov-6.067904_pt1 | contig 13795 bp, 12 predicted proteins | sample MGYA00238147_ERZ761563 | MGnify/ENA primary metagenome ERZ761563 (study PRJEB28884, sample SAMN05720216) | anaerobic digester metagenome | isolation source: active sludge of municipal... | reverse complement strand
AGGCTGTAGAGGCTGTAGAGGTATTAATTAATGCCTTTATAGCCTTTAAAGCTTTTATAGCCTTTATTGCCTTACAAATGGTGCCTGATATTATTTTTTTCTAAATTGCGCATAGTATTTATTTACTAAAATCATAAAAAATGATCAGACTTGGCTTTGTAAGCGCTGTACTGGGCGATCTATCACTGGACGAAGTAATACATTTTGCTTCAGAAACAGGGTATTCATGCGTTGAACTGATGTGCTGGCCCGAGGGTAAAGCAGACCGCCGGTATTCAGGAGTGACACATATCAATGTGGCTGATCTTCCCGGCAATGAGATAATCAGAATAAAGGACCTTCTCAGAAAGAATAACGTAACAATATCAGGTTTAGGCTATTACCCTAATCCACTTCATCCCGACAGGGAAAAATCTGATTTTTTTGTTGCTCATATCAGGCATGTTATTGATGCCGCACAAAGTCTTGAAACAGGAATTGTAAACACATTTATAGGAGCAGATCCTGCAAAACATGACGATGAAAACTTTGCCCGTTTCCTTGAGATCTGGCCTTCGATTATAAGATATGCAGAAGAGAGAAACATAAAGATCGGTATTGAAAACTGCCCCATGCACTTCACAAGGGATGAATGGCCGGCAGGAAATAATCTGGCCCATTCACCATATATCTGGAGGAAAATGTTTGAGGCAATACCATCAGATAACTTTGGCCTGAACCTTGATCCTTCACACATGGTATGGCAGATGATGGATTACATTAAACCTGTTTATGAATTCAGGGAAAAGATCTTTCACGTTCATATAAAAGATGCTAGGATAAACTGGGACGGGATCAATGAAAGAGGCATTTTTACGGCTCCCAATAATATTCATGTTCCCAAACTGCCCGGTCTGGGCGATATTAACTGGGGCAGATTCTTCTCTGCCCTGTATGAATCGGGATACAACGGACCTGCATGTGTGGAAGTGGAAGACCGCGCATTTGAAGGCTCAGTTGAAAACAGGAAGGCTTCACTTGTCCAGAGCAGGAATTACTTAAGACAGTTTATAACACTTTAATATTTAATAAATTAACTTTATAATTATGAGAAAAGGATTGACAATGATAGCAGTGTTGATACTGCTGGCAGGATTTACTGCACCACAAAAAAAGACTAACCTGTTCAACGGTAAGGACCTGGCAGGATGGAAAATATATGGAACTGAAAAATGGTATGTTGAAAAAGGCAACCTGATATGTGAAAGCGGACCTGATAAAGGTTACGGTTACCTGGCAACAGAAAAATTCTATAAAAACTTCGACCTTACAGTTGAATTTCTGCAGGAGGCAAATGGCAACAGCGGTATATTCTTCCGTTCAACTATTGAAGGAACAAAAATTGCAGGCTGGCAATGCGAAGTTGCACCACAGGGACATGACTCAGGAGGCATTTACGAATCATACGGACGCGGCTGGCTGAAACAGATTGAAGATGAAAAGGAGAATATCCTTAAGCCCGGAAAATGGAACAAGATGAGAATTAAGGTTGTTGGTGACAGGGTACAGACCTGGCTTAATGGTCAGCCAATGGTCGATTTTACCGATGAAAAGATCGGTAAGGCCAATGGCTCAATTGCCCTTCAGATACATGACGGCGGAGGCATCAGGGTAAGATGGCGCAAGCTCGTTATTGAGGAACTTTAAAGATTATAGAATTCATATCTGATCGTCCAGGTAAACTCCTCTCCGGGGGCTGCTTTCACAAGGATATAAGGCTCCGGACAAGGGGTAGTCCAACACGACCAGAAAACCTGCTTAAGCAAAGGCCGGTCACAGGTAATATGAACACCTGCACCGGCTTTTCTGTTTTCAATCCGAATATCATAATCGGATGCCGAAGGCCCGAATCCTTCAAAACCAGGACAGAAAACGGTTTCTCCCTTAGCAAAATTCCTGAGGAAGATAATTTTGTTTCCTTCAACTTCTGCCAGGGCGCCAAAACCATTTCCCTCTCCTTTCAGATCCCAGGCAAATTTGACAGTATAGTCCGGTCCGACCTTCTGGTTGTCAATAACAAAGAAATTATGATTATAGGCAGGTGTCTCAATAGTCTTCTTGCCTGTATTTTTCAGACTGTGAACAAGTTCCATCTCAGGTTTGCCGGGAACTAGCCTTACAGTTTTTGTATAAACATAGGAATATTCGCCTGAGGCAAGTTTATGTGTGAATTCCACCTGATCAGCCTTCTTCTTTATAGTCCATTTTCCATGGTCAACGACCGGATATACCCTTGCAAATGAATAAGCCTTGTCATCAGGTTTTGTAAGAACTCCCACACCTATTTTTATGAAGCTTTCACCAGGTTTGGCCTCATTGTAATCAAGAGCAGTGAACTCTTCAACAGGCCCCATTATTGCATCGTGGATCTCAGGGCTGTATTTTTCAAACCATTGCCCGAAATATTCATGTCCGTTCACCTTAAGGCTTGGGATATTTCCAGCCCAGTCGAACCGTGTTCCCTGGTAGTAACCCTCCTTCACGTCAGGCAGGTATAGCTTTGCCTTTATTGTTTTATTTGATATTTCTGCTTCCGGAAATTTTGTTGCTGTCATGGTGGCAGGTATTAGAGCTGTTAGAAGAATAAATAATGTTTTCATATTGTTGCTTGTTGCTGGTTGCTTGTAGAGTAACAGCTCCCCTCCCGGGAGAGCCTGTCCCGCTTCGGCGGGAGGCCGGGGGTGGGTTTTACTGCATGCTGCTTACCGTCAATTTCTCCTCTCCTTGCCGACATTTTTAACAAGCCCGTCAGGAATTGTAACAAGTTCAATACCTTTTCCGGTACCCAGGTTCACTGAATATTGCTTGTCAACAGGATTATTCCAGTGTTCGTGGACACCCAGACTTGGCAAGGCCTTCCCGCTTCCATCAGGATCATATACAATGCCATCAGGCCAGTTTTTCTGATCGGCAGCCTGGTGAAGATAATCATCAACACCTCTTATATTCGGATTCTTTTCCGCCCTGTTATTCAATGGATTATGTGAATTAATCCCGTTCCATTCTGTCCGGAGGAAATCAAAGCATACCGACTCAAGTGCAACCTGGTCAAGCGACATGAATACAGAGCTGCTCCAGTCGTTGTTAAACGGAGGCATGAAGTATTTGACAGGTACCCGTGTTTCAACTGATCCGCCTCCGAAAAGACCATCAACTATATAAAGTACAGTATTCCTGCCCAGGTATTTGCTGCCCATCATATCAACAAGCACTCTGTATTTATGATAACCTCCGTTTGAACCCGGAGTTCCCCTAGGTGTTATTAAGAAATTATGCAGATGTCCTGCTGTAGGCCTGCCCTGCGATCCGAAATGATTCTTTGCAGTCAGTGAAATGCCGGCTGCCATGTGTGGCTTGAGGTTAGCGACATTTATCAGGTAATCAGCCTTAACAATAAAATCATAAAGCGGATCTTTCAGCTGCTTATTTGAATAGATAAGGTAATCCTCAGTAGTTGGAGTGGTCAGAGTCCTGTTATGATGAGTGGCGAACTTATCGAGATAGGCAACCTTTGGAAATTCGGCAAACCAGATCTCAAAATTATGACCATAGATATCTGTCATCGGGTCGCCAACTGAAATATCAGCCTGCTCAACACCGCATTCATTCACAAGTTCCCGGAGTATTTCAAGCACCATGTATGGATTTGTCTCGGTAGTTCCATAGCATGCAGCCTGGCGTAGAGGGGTAGGCTCAAATTTCTCAGGATAGTTATATCCGTTTTCCTTGTCCTCATCAGTCAGCAGCCACCGTGAAGTTCCCTGGTTGATCTTGATAAATATCTTTTCACCCTTTTTGTAACCTGTACTCTTCTGATATTTCTTCTTATTGAGGTTGTTAAAAAGAGCATCCCATGAATCCCTGATGTTCTTTTCCCCAGTAAGTTTCAGCAGCGAGGATCTAAACATCTCAGAAAGCAGTTTACTGTCAGTGTTTTCAGGCTTAAAATAATAGTCCTTTGAATCAAAGGTATTCAGGCAGTTTTCATTTGTCACATCAGGATTCCATGCCCAGATCACTCTTCCCGGAATTATACCGGTGGGTGTGCCAAAGGGTTGATTAGGGCCATCCTCCGGACCTGAATAATCAGTATCGGCAGCCTGCAGATGGTGGATGCCGGTTGAAATTGACATAACTAAAAAGACTGCCATTACTCCCAGCAAAACAAAGGACCTCAGATAATTACCGCTTAAAAAAGTTGTGCGTGCCTTTCTGAATGCCAGGGTGAAGCCTCCTATTGACAGGAGATAAAGAACAAAACCAGACATCAGTGGAGCTGCAACCCTCATACAAGGATATGCAGCACGTGAAGGTTTTGGTATCACCCGTATAAGGAACCATATCGTCGATACAATCCCCATAATAAAAAACAACACTTTTGGAGGGATGCCTCTGGATTGCATCCATTCTCTGATTCTTGCTGGTTTAAACTTCATGGCTTTGATAAAATTGACTCATAAATATAGAAAAAATGTACGAATGACAGGCATAAGTAATTCGTGCAGAGTTAAAAAGTGTTAAAAATGAAATGTCATGAGTAAGATGAGAAAAATTAACTTACAAACATGATAATGAAATGGACGAATTACTAAATTTGAATAGAGACCATTCAAAAGTAAATAAACCTTTCTATAATTAACTAACTCTTCACAAAAAATGGGAAAATCAGACAAAATCAACCGTCGTAAATTTATGGGAACGGCAGCAAGTGCATCACTTGCATTCACGGTAGTTCCCGGGAAAGTACTGGGAGGTCCCGGCAGGGTAGCGCCCAGCGATAAGTTAACTTTGGGATATATCGGATGCGGAACCCAGGGCCTCAGAGAGATGATTCCTCTTCTTGAAAACCCTGCAATACAGATAGTTGCAGTCTGCGATCCCAACAAATTCACAACTGACTATATCGACTGGTCACCTTATGGAATAAGGGACAGCATCAGAAAAGCAATCGGTGAGTCAAACTGGGGTGAAAGTCATAAAGGCATTCCCGGCGGACGTGACATAGGCCAGGAGCTTGTACAGAAGTTCTATGCAAAAGCCGCCGGAAAAGGAAGCTACAAATGTGCATCCTATGAAGATTTCAGGGAACTTCTTGAAAAAGAAAAGGATATAAATGCAATAAAGATCATGACACCTGACCATCTTCATGCTGCAGTTGCAGTTGCATCGATGAAGAAGGGAAAGCATGTTGTTACTCATAAGCCTATTGCCAACAGGATGAATGAAGCCAGACTTACTATTGACATGGCAAAAAAGAGCGGACTGAGCACCCATCTTCTGGCATGGAGCCTCAGGCCCGGCTATGACATCATAAAAAAATGGATAGCAGAAGGCGCAATTGGAACACTGAAAGAAATTCATAACTGGTCAAACCGCCCTGTGTGGCCGCAGTGGCAGTCCAATCCCACCGAGACTGTTCCTGTTCCAAAAGATTTCAACTGGGACCTCTGGCTGGGTCCTGTTCCAAACAGGCCTTACCATCCGAATTATACACATAATGTATTCAGGGGCTGGTATGATTTCGGTGCAGGAAGTATTGCCGATATGGGCCATTACAGTATGTTTCCACTCTTCCTTACCCTGGGCATAAATACTCCGGCATACAGTGCCGAATCATACGCCACAACTACAAGGACAATTATTAATAATGTATCAACAGAAGTAAAAAATGATGTTGCTTTTCCTCTGTCCTGTGTTGTAAGATTCAAATTCAATGCTCAGGCTTCCCTGCCTGCTTTCGACCTTATCTGGTGGGATGGCGGCATCAGACCTGTTAACCCCGAAGAGTGGGAAAAAGCAGGAAAGACTCTTGAACGGGAAGGAATGATGTTTGTCGGCGACAAGGGTAAGATCATTGCAGGATTCAGAGGTGAAGACCCCGTACTGGTTGCTAACGGGAAAATAACTCCTTCAGAAAAAGAAACACAGGACAGGAGAAATGCAAATGATATATGGATAGATTCATTTAAAAACAATACACAGTCACCCGGCAGCTTTATCTACGCAGGACCTGTTACAGAATCCATCCTTCTCGGAGGTGTAGCTCTCAGAACCGGTAAAAGAGTTGAATATGATTCATCTTCAATGAAGGTTACAAATGTTCCGGAGGCCAATAAATTCCTTGTCAGGGAATACCGTAAAGGCTGGGAAATGTAATAAGCTGAAATAATTAATTTTATTAAACTGCAATACATTGATTATGAATAATATGTCAAGAAGAAGCTTTATTGAAAAATCAATGACAGCCGGAGCCGCAGCAGTTGTGGCTCCATCTGTCATGCGATCGGAATTCCTCTCATCAACTCCCCGCTCGGTGAAAGATGATATATCCCTCGCGCAGTGGGCTCTTGTCGACGAAGTTAAGTCGGGCAAATGGAAGACACTTGACTTTGCAAAGCTTGCCAGGAACGACTTTGGCCTGAACGGAATAGAATTCGTGAATACTCTTTTTGAGGTTGTCACAGAGGGATACCTGAAGAAGCTGAAGAAGAATGCTGAAGATAATGGTGTCACGATGGTTCTTATAATGGTAGATGATGAAGGCGATGGCTGCGGAGCCACTAAAGAGGAAAGGAAACAGTTTGCCATCAATCACAGGAAATGGGTTGATGCTGCTGCCTACCTTGGCTGCAAGGCTATCAGGACAAATTGCCGGGGCCCTGAAAATGTTGACAAAAAAGAAGCTTTGAAATGGTCAGCTGAAAGCTATAACATGCTGCTTGAATATGCAGTTCCCGCCAGGATCAGTGTCCTTATAGAAAACCATGGCGGCATATCAAATGATGCTGACTGGATGGTATCACTTTTCAAAGAAATTGACAGCCTTTATTTCGGAGCTTATCCCGACTGGAGAAGACCGGCTGATAACTTTGACAATGTTGAATATCTCAGGAAAATGCTTCCCTATTCAGGAGGCATGTCATACCGCAATCAGCCAACGGAGGAACTGACAGCAAAAATGATCAAGCTTGCAAAGGACTCAGGTTACCGGGGCTGGTATGGTATTGAATCAAGCGGCCGTGAGGAGATAAAGAAGGGGATTGAGCTGCTAAAGAAGTATTTGTAGAAGGCAAAAGGCGGAAGGGCATATTGCCTGTATCACTCTGATATATAGAACGGGAGGTCAGTTAAAATAACCAGCCTCCCGTTTCTGTTTTCCTTAAGCCTTATGCCCTTCAGCCCTTCAGCCCTTATGCCTTCTTCAGCGCCTCAAGCACCCTTTCAGGAGTGAATGGCATCTGGTAAAGCCTTGTACCGCATGCATCGAATATTGCATTGCTGATAACCGCACCCACAGCAATAATTGCAGGTTCACCACCACCATGAGGTGGCTGGTCTTTCCTGTCGAGTATAACGGTTTCGATCTTCGGCACCCATGAAAACCTTGGAAGCTCATAAGAATCGTAATTCCTGTCTTTTATTTCACCTCCTTCAAAATGGATTTCCTCGGTGAATGTATATCCAAGTGCCATTGTAAGGCAACCTTCCATCTGCATTGTTGAACCGTGAGGATTAACACACAATCCCATATCCTGTGCACATATTATCCTTTTTACCCTAACCCTGCCGGTCTTCTCATCAACCTCAACTTCAGCAATCTCTGCAACATTGGTTCCAACGTCAGTACCCATTGCAACACCTATTCCTCTTCCTGAGGGATATTTCTTTGCAGGTATATATCCGAAGAGTTCCACGGCAGCCTTCAGAACATCAATCATCCTCTGGTCCTTAAGGTTTTTAAGCCTGAACTCAACAGGATCCATCTTAGCTGCAACGGCCAGATGGTCAATCTGTTGTTCCCTTCCAAAGGTATTTGTGTTGTTATTTGGCGCTCTCCATGGTCCGGTATCAAGAATATGAACCCTGGGTGTGTCTGGTTTTGAATCATGACTTGTAACTTTATGATTTGGAATATCATATACAATCTCAGCGCCTCGTGTACCGCAGAAATATGCATGGTAGTCCCATGCTTTTACAAGTCCGTTTTTGTCAATACCGGCTTTTATTTTAAGAACACCGGCAGTATGGAAGTTGTCATACATGAACTCCTCTTCGCGTGTCCATATAACCATTACAGGTTTCCCGCTCACTTTTGCAAGCCTCGCTGCTTCAATGGCCTGCTGGTTTTTGCTTTTTCCGCCGAAACCTCCGCCTACAAAAGGTACAATAACCCTTACTTTGTTCAATGGCATGGAGAAACGCTCAGCAAGGCTGTCCTGAAGAGGGTAAGGTGTCTGGCTTGAAGCCCATACAGTAAGCTTTCCCTTCTCAAAATTTGCAAGAGCAGCATGAGGCTCAATGAACGCATGAGCAATAAATGGATCATGTATTTCAGTCTCTATAACTTTCACACACTCCCTGAAACCTGCTTCCAGATCACCTGCCGAAGTTTCAACATCAGCCGTGGAATCGGCTTTCAGCATGGAATCAAAGATATTCTCATTGTTCACGGAGATCTCATCGTATGAATATTCAGCCTTAACCTTTTCAAGGGCCTTGCCTGCCAGAAAATAATTCTCATTCAGCACACCTACAAGGTCACCATCCCTGACAACTGTTGTTCCGGGTATTTTTTCAGCTTCGGAGTAATCAACAGAAACAAGTTTGCCACTCAACGATTTCGGTCTGACAATCCTGGCAAAGACCATACCCGGGAGCTTCATGTCACCGGTATATTTGGCTTCACCCGTCACTTTTATTTTAGAGTCGTTGCGTTTAAATGATTTTCCTATGAAAGTGAATTTTGTATAGTCTTCCACCTCTGGTTTAACCTCGAGGTACCTTTCAATCTTTTTACCTTTGGCAAGTTCAGCATAAGTCACTGATTTTGAGGGATCCTTTGAGTCAGAAATGACACCGTCAACAGCAACAAGCTGATTAACCGGAACCTTGAGTTTCCCTGCTGCCAGTTCAAACAGCACACCTTTTGCCTCTGCTGCTGCCTTCCTCATGTTAGGCGCGAAAGCTCTTATTGTAAGTGAGCCCCAGGTGCCTCCATCCCATGGACAGAGTTCTGTATCGCCCATAACCATTTTTATTCTTTCCATCGGAACATCAAGATCATCAGCAATAATCTGAATAAGTGACATGTTTATTCCCTGTCCCATTTCTATTTTCCCCGTCATACAGCTGATAGTTCCGTCCTCATTTATTTTCATGAAGGCATTATAATCTTTCGGGAGAGATCTCTGTCCCGGCACTTCAACTGGCGCTGTTTCGGATTTGCACCTCGGAAGGAAGAAGATAACTATTCCGCCTCCAACAAGCTTAAAGAAATCTCGTCTTTCCATACCACGCCTGTTCTGACTGTTACCGGCAAGCTGTTTTTCAGAATTTTCCTTTTTCATTGTTACTTCCCTCCTTTCATTTCTTTTGCAGCTGCCTCAACTGCATCTATAATACGGACATGAGCGCCGCAACGGCAGAGATTATCTTCCATTCCGGTAATAATTTCTTCCCTTGTGACAGAGGGATTTTTAATCAGCAGGCCCGCGGCATTCATAACCATTCCAGGTGTACAGAATCCGCATTGAAGGGCGTCATGTTCAATAAATGCCTTCTGTACAGGATGAAGTTCTCCATCCTTTCCAAGACCTTCAATTGTCACAATGCTTTTACCTTTCATCTCACCAACTGTAACAGAGCATGACCGCACTGCCTCATTATCAATGAGTACAGTACAAGAACCGCAAAAGCCTATACCGCAACCAAACTTGGTTCCGGTAAGCCCGAGATTGTTCCTCAGAACCCACAGGAGGGTCTGTGTGGGATCGATTTTCAGTTCGACTTGTTTGCCGTTTACCTGAAATGTGATTGTCTCTTCCATATTCTCAAGTTTTGTTTACTTCCTTACTGTATTCTTCAAATGTATCAAAATCTCTTAATATACCAGCCTCCTTAACACATACTTCTTCAACATCATGCTTAAAATTTTCTGCAAGTGACCTCAGACCTTGTCCATGATCAAGCTTTTGAATTTCATTGAAGTATTTTCCTGTCACAAGCAATGGATGTCCTCTCCTGTTATCATATACCGGGATAACAATACCCTTACCCGAGCTATAATAAGTATCAATAACCTCATTTACAACAACATGACTTATAAGCGGCTGATCACCCTGAAAAACAAGTACAGCGCCGGCATTTTCAGGGATATTCCGGAATCCGCATTGCACAGATGACAACATACCTCTTTCATATTCAGGGTTAACACAACAGGACACGCCTGCTTTTTTCACAAGTTCTTCAAGCTTTTCCCTGTAAGCGCCAAGAACAACAAGTATTTCATCGACCCGGGAATTCTTTATGTTTTCTACGACCCTCTCAAGCATGGGCATTCCTCCGAAAGGGAGCAGCATCTTGGGATACCCCATCCTTTTTGATTCACCGGCTGCCAGCACTATCGCATAAATTTTACCCATTGTAATATCATCTTTTTCATCAGTTGCTCCAGCCAACTGTCAACTGCCAACTAACTGAATACCAGACGTAATTCTACTTTCCTCTGCGTAATCCGCTTCTTACCTGTACCAGCTGGGCTGCAATGCTGACAGCAATCTCTTCCACAGTCTGCGATCCGATTTCCAGGCCTATGGGAGTAAAAATTCTCCCCCAGGTCTCATTGTTTGCCCAGCCTTTTTCAATGAAAGAATCACGAATAGCGGCTACCTTCTTCCTGCTGCCTATCATCCCTGTATAAGCCAATGAAGTACCTATGCATGGCTTAAGCGCCTCAGCGTCATCTTTATGACCTCTTGTTACAATGACTACAAAAGTATCTTCAGCTTTTTCCACTTTGCTCAATGCCTCTCCGATATTGCTTACTATAATATGATCAGCATCAGGAATATTCTCCCTGTTTGCGTATTCAGACCTGTCATCAATTACTGTAACCTCAAAATCAAGCAGTCGGCCAAGATGGGAAAGTGCCCTCCCTATATGACCGGCTCCGGCAATTACAAGTTTGCTCTGTGGTATCACCGGTTCAAGAAAGAAAACTGATGAGGGTTCCTGATCAGGCAGAGACAGGTGCATCTCCCTGAAATCGTAGACATCACCTGAATTTATCATCTGTCCGGCTTCAGGAAGCAGTTTTTCCAGGAATTCCTTCTGAATATCCGGAACCTCAGTTCTGCTTATCCAGTACCTGTTAATCAGGACTGATGATTCATCATTTCCGGTAAGCATTGTAATCAGAACACCGGGTTTTCTTCCTGAAAGCGAATCAGCCAGCCTTGTAAAAACAGACTCACTGTTACCTGGTTTTGCATCAATCAGAACAGTTATTTTTCCACCGCAGATGGCTTCTTCTTTCTGGCCGATATCATTATACAGATCGTAAGTCAGAAGTGATGATTTACCTGATCTCAGAGCCTCCATGGCTGCCTCACCAACCCTTCCCTCAACAACTCCGCCACCGACAGTCCCGGCAATAAGCCCGGAGGATGAAAAAATTGCGGTGCTCCCCGGTTTCTGAGGGGTAGAGCCCTGGGTACGTACTACTGTGGCAATTACAACTTTTTCTTTTAAAGTCTTATTATCAATTAACTGCAGGTAAATATTCTTCATAACAGACATTTATTCAACATATTTAAACAAATATATTCAAATCAGCCAGGAATTTATAATTTTATTTCACCTGTCAGACTAAGCTGACCATGAAAAAATATTAATTAAAAAATCAGAACATGAAACCGAAAATCTTCAGGACAATTCTGCTTCTATCGATAACATTCTTATGCCTGATAACCTGTTCTGTCCCGGAAAAACAGAATCTGAAGGACAATACTTCATGGATAGAGGAAATGACAATAAGTGATCTTCAGAAAAAGTATGCTGACGGTCAACTCACTGTAACAAAAGTAGTTCAGACTTATCTTGAACGGATTGAAGCAATTGACAAAAATGGTCCGGAGCTCAATTCAATAATAATAGTAAACCCCGATGCTCTTGCAATTGCTGATGAGCTCGACAGGGAACTTAAGGAAGGTAAATCAAGAGGTCCGATGCACGGGGTTCCTGTGATACTTAAGGACAATATTGATACTCATGACAAAATGCCGACAACAGCCGGTGCTACGGCGCTAAGGGATTCATACCCCGACAGGGACAGTTTTATTGCAAAAAAACTGAGGGAAGCCGGAGCTGTAATACTTGGGAAAGCTAATCTCAGTGAATGGGCAAATTTCAGGGCCGATGTATCATCAAGCGGATGGAGCGGTGTTGGCGGCCAGACAAAAAATCCATACATCCTCGACAGAAATCCATGCGGATCAAGCTCAGGATCAGGGGTATCCGTGTCAGCCAACCTGTGCATGCTGGCTATAGGGACCGAAACCAACGGATCCATAGTATGTCCGTCAAACAACAATGGCATTGTCGGATTAAAACCCACAGTCGGACTACTCAGCAGGTCTGGCATAATACCAATCTCTTTCACCCAGGATACGCCCGGCCCCATGGGAAGGACTGTTGAAGATATCGCCACTGCACTCGGGGCCATGACCGGTATTGATGAGAATGATTCAAAGACAGTTGCATCTGAAGGAAAATTCTTTACCGGGAATGAGTATACCCGTTTTCTTAAGGCTGACGGGGTCAAGGGAAAAAGGATCGGCCTGCTGAAGAAATCAATGGGCTATTCCGACAAGGTTGACACTCTTGTTTATAAAGCTGTCAGCTGGTTAAAAAACAACGGTGCAGAGGTCATTGAGGTAGAGATGCCTGAAGAATCAAAATACGGAAATGCCTCATTTGAGGTTTTGCTGTATGAATTCAAGTCAGGTCTTGAGAATTATTTTGCAAGCCTTGGCGATGATGCACCTGTAAGAAACCTGGCAGATCTCATTGAGTTCAATCTGAAAGACACTGTTGAACTGAGGTATTTTGATCAGAAGTTACTTGAGATGGCAGAGAAAAAAGGCGATCTTGATTCTCAGGAATATAAGCAGGCTCTTGCAAAAATGCTTAAAGCCACAAGGGAGAATGGTATTGACAGGGTAATGGATGAAAACAGGCTTGATGCATTGCTTGCGCCAACAGGTTCACCTGCATGGAAAACAGATCTTGTCCTGGGTGACCATTTTGTGGGAGGCAGTTCATCACTGGCTGCAGTGGCCGGCTATCCGGCAATAACCCTTCCTATGGGATTCATTGAGAACCTTCCGGTAGGTATTACTTTCTTCGGAAGAGCCTGGAGTGAACCTGTTCTTCTTGAAATAGCTTACAATTATGAACAGGGAACCCGCCACAGAAAGGCACCGGGTTTCCTGTTAACTGATTAACAAAAAAGTACTACTTTTTTTCTTCCTCGTTTTTAGGCTCAGCCTTCATCTTATCGCCGTCATCCTCAAGGCGTGAAGCTTTCTTGAATTCCTTCATTCCCTGGCCTATTCCCTTCATCAGTTCGGGAATCTTGCGCCCGCCAAAAAGAAGTACTACAACAAGTAGAATAAGTATGATCTCGGTTACTCCAAAATTTCCCATCGTAAAATAAGATTTAAAATAAAGAGGTAAAGTTATATATACTCTTTTCCAAAAACAAGAAAAATCGGAAAATGAGATACTAAAAATCGTTAATAAGACCGACGACCGGCAAACGGCTACCGGCGACAGGTTTGAGGTGGAATGGCTCCCCTCCCTGGAGGGGCTGGGGGTATTGCCGTCAACTTAAGAGTGGCCTAGGGTGTAATAGCAAGTATACATTTTCCCCTCCTTTTGAAGGAGGGGTGGCCGCAGTACAATGTTTATCAGAGTA
>ENA-UOWG01002889-UOWG01002889.1-activated-sludge-metagenome-genome-assembly--contig:-NODE-2889-length-13809-cov-6.491493_pt1 | contig 13809 bp, 13 predicted proteins | sample MGYA00238147_ERZ761563 | MGnify/ENA primary metagenome ERZ761563 (study PRJEB28884, sample SAMN05720216) | anaerobic digester metagenome | isolation source: active sludge of municipal... | reverse complement strand
AAAGTATTTGTAACAAGCTCAGGTCCTGCAGATTCTTCCTGCGCAAAAACTGGAACAAGAACTAAAGATAATGTTAGGAGGATAATAAGCTTTTTCATGTCGGTTTGTATTATCGAGTTTTATTTTTTTTTAATTGTTTTTTGCACCCTGTGAAATCCAGAGAAGTATTTTGTTTTTGTCTTCCTGTGTTGAAAGCGAAGAATGGCTTCCTGATGTCATCATTGAATACAGCTTACTGCCTGTAGCAGGCTGATTTACGTAACCGCCGCCGGTAAGTGCAGCATAAGAATTGCCTTCCCTCAGGTCGGGATTTCTCGTACCCTTATGGCATGAAATGCATTTGGCAGTGAAAACAGGCTGAATCTCAGTAGCAAACTTTACAAGGTTTGTGGTGTCATTCCCGGTTGTATCAATTACAGGAATTCTTTTGTCGACGATGTAGGTGTATTTCTCACAGGATGAGAAATAAAACACCCCTGCAACAATGGTGAGTAACAATATCAGATTCTTAAATATTTTTGTCATCTCCTGGAAGTTTAAAATATGTTGTTAATTTTTTCACAAAGATATTTTTTTATCCATTAATCAACGCTTTGTCAAAGGCATAATTTTCCTTTCTCCTATGCTCTTTAACATAGATAAAATTGACATTTATCAATCGAATGATTGATATTGATCTTTATTAACAGAAGGGAAAGTGTAAGCCGCCTTACTGCTTCTTGTAATAAGTCATAACCTCAGGCAAAGCATCCTTGATTTTCTGGATACGGGTAGCATCGGAAGGGTGGGTACTCATGAACTCGGGTGGTTTCTGGCCGCCCATTGAGGCCATCCTCTCCCAGAAGGCTATTGCAGTCTGAGGGTCATAACCTGCCATGGCCATGAATATAAGTCCCAGTTTATCGGCTTCAAGCTCATGTTCTCTTGAAAAGGGAAGCATGACGCCAAACTGTGCTCCGAGCCCATAGGCTGAACCGAAAATCGTTTTTGTCTGGACAGGCTTGTTCTTAAGCGCTTCACTCAGAACAACGCTCCCATACTGGGCAAGAAGTTCCTGGCTCATACGCTCATTGCCATGACGGGCAACGGCGTGAGCTACTTCATGACTCACAACAACTGCCAGTCCGTCTTTATCCTTTGTATATGGCAGTATTCCGGAATAAACGACAACTTTTCCACCGGGCATGCACCAGGCATTTGGTGTCGTATCATTCTTTATAAGGTTGAACTCCCACTGATATCCATCAAGCCTAGACGAAAGATTATTATCAGCAAAATACTTTATAACTGCTGCTGAAATATTTTTCCCGACCTCCTGGACAAGTGAAGAATTTGCCTTATCGGCTGAGACCGGATTAGTCTTCATGAACTCGGAATAATTGGTGAATGACATTGTTATCATTTCAGATTCCGGTACAAGGCTGAGCTGTCTGCGGCCTGTAAGCGGAACAGTAGTACATGAATTCACAATAATTATGAGTGTGACCAGGATACTGAAGTAATAAAGATGCCTCTTCATAAGCTTACTTTTTAATTTATTATCAGGACAAAGATACAAAAGACCTGATAAAATCAGAATTTGTAGCTGTTGTCAGCAATAAGCCTGTCGGCAATCCTTCTCCTTGCATCCTTCACATTCACGCAGCTGATCCTTGAAAGCTCTTCAAAGGCTTTGTGGAGTGAAGCGCATGATTCGCTGGTGCAGAATGTACAGAGTGCATCGGATGCAGCTTTTCTGACTACATGTGCTGTCTCTGAAATGTTCACATCGAGGATATCCTTATAAAGTGAAATATCGCTTTTTGATTTTGAAAGCTTCTCTATCCTTAATGCAAGTGATTCTGAAACATATACTTCCATCATCATGTCGGCAATGTTATTCAGCACTTCCTGTTCATGGACAAGGTTTTTCTGGAAGGTCTTGCTTGCTCCGTTAATGCAAAGAAGCACTGCCTTCTTGAAATTCTTTATGTATCTGTATTTTTCTTCAAAGTAGCTCTCTCCGTCTTTTGCGGGGGCAGCTATGTTCCCTGTATCAGCCATAAGTTTTTCTGCTTCCCCGAAGAGGTCGAAGTCACCCTTCATTGCGCGTTTCATTGCAGTATCGACAACAAGAAGGCGGTTAATTTCATTTGTACCCTCGAAGATCCTGTTTATCCTCGAATCGCGATAGCCTCTTTCAACTGCCATTTCAGCGGAATAGCCCATTCCACCGTGTATCTGAACTGCCTCATCGGCAACAAAATCGAGCATCTCCGAGCCCACGACCTTCAGTATTGCAGCCTCAACAGCATAATGACTTATTGATTCGATTGCTGCCCTGCCATAATCGCCGCAGTCGGCAGTCATTTTCTTCATAAGTGTGTCAATATCACTGCTCACCCTGTAAACTGCCGATTCTGAAGCAAATAAGCGTATAACCTGCTCAGCAAGCTTGTGCTTTATGGCTCCGAATGTTGAGATGAGCACTCCGAACTGTTTTCTTTCATTCGCATACTTAACTGAATCAGTTATTGCCTTCTTAGCAGCGCCAAGAACATTGGCTCCGAGCTTGAGGCGGCCCATGTGAAGTATGCTGAGAGCGATCCTGAAACCCTCTCCCCTCTTTCCCAGCAGATTTTCCACCGGCACTTTAACATCATTAAAATAGATCTGAGCTGTTGAAGAGCCCTTTATACCCATCTTATGCTCATCGGGACCAATAACAACGCCAGGATAGCTGCTTTCAACGATAAAGGCGCTGAGCACCCTGTCGTTGTCAATTTTCGCAAAGACAACAAGTGTATCGGCAAATCCGGCATTTGTTATCCACATCTTCTGGCCATTGAGGATGTAATGTTTACCATCTTCACTGAGTTTTGCATTTGTTTTTCCGGAGTTTGCATCGCTGCCGGCTCCAGGCTCAGTAAGACAGTATGCTCCAAGGTATTCACCGGTAGCAAGCTTTGTCACGTAACGTTCGCGCTGGTCCTTGTTACCATAATACATAATAGGAAGTGTGCCGATGCCACAATGTGCCATGTAGGCAACTGAAAATGAATATCCTGCGCCTGTTGTTTCAGCTGCAAGCATCTGAGTAACAAATGACTGTCCGAAACCGCCGAATTCCTCGGGGATTGATATACCCATCAAACCAAGTTCGCCTGACTTTTTGAGGATGGACTTCATAAGTTCCCTGTCGCTCTTCTCAACCTGATCAAGATTGGGATATACCTCAGCATCGAGAAAATCTTTGCAGGTCTGGGCAATCATTTTCTGTTCCTCATTAAATTCCTCAGGGATAAATACATTGTCAGCACTTATTTCGCTTACAAGAAATTCACCGCTCTTTAAAAGTTTGCTTTCCATGGGTAGTAATATTTTACATTAATTTTTTATTCGTTTACTTAAATCGTGATTGATTTTCTTCATTTGCCCCTGACCCTGAAGGGAGTGAAGAAAATCAATTTTCATATTTCAAGTGATTTCACAATCAGTTCCGCTATATCGTAATTCTTTATTTCCTCCTCCCTGTTCTTGTACTTGAGACCGTCGGTGAGCATTGTCATGCAGAAAGGACAGGCTGTAGCGATAACTTTCGCTTCAGTTTTAAGGGCATCTTCGGTTCGCTCAATGAAGATCTCCTTTGTTCCTTTTTCTGCCTCCTTGAACATCTGGGCCCCGCCTGCTCCGCAGCAAAGTGCAAAGCTCCTGTTGCGGTCCATCTCAATGAGGTTGCCGGTAAGCTTTTTCAGTACTGACCTTGGCTCTTCATAGATATCATTTGATCTTCCGAGATAGCAGGGATCATGATAGGTTACTGAAATATTTTTCAGTGAATCCCTGTCGATCTTCAGCTTTCCACCTTCAATATTTTCATTTATAAACTGCAGGTAATTAATCACTTCATAATGACCTCCAAGGTCGGGATATTCATTTTTAAATATATTGAAGCAATGCGGGCAGATTGTAATTATTTTCCTGACCTCATACATTTTAAGAGTCTCAATCACCTGAAGGGCCTGCATCTGGAAAAGCATCTCGTTGCCTGCCCTGCGTGCAGGATCACCGGTACATGTTTCTTCCTTCCCCAGCACGGCATAGCTTACATTAAGATGAGCCAGTATTTTTGCAAAAGCCCGTACAACCTTTTTATACCTGTCGTCGAAAGCGCCGGCACAGCCAACCCAGAAAAGGTATTCAGGTTTCTCGCCCCTTGCAAAGAGATCGGCCATGACGGGGACTTCAATTTTTCTGGTTTCCATTTTTGATTTTAATCTTATAAGTTACACAGTGTTTCAAAGAGAAGCTCAGAGTTTATTTAACTGCAATTTCCAGATCACGTGTCCAGTTAAGCCTGTCCTCGGCTGAGTACTGCCATGGAGCGCCGTTATTCTCAATATTGCTGAATACGGCTTTAAGTTCACCCGGAGCTGAGGCCTCTTCCATTACAAGGTATCTCCTCATATCAACTATAAGTGAAGGGTGATTAATGTTTATCGGGCATTCCTTTGCACACGCGTTGCATGTTGTACATGCCCACAGTTCCCCTTCAGTTATATAATCACGGAGAAGAGCCTTATTATCATTGAAATCCCTTCCGTTCTTGACCATGAGTGGCCCCTTCTCCTTCATCCTCGCACGGAGATCCATCATTATCTTTCTGGGAGACAATCTTTTACCTGTGATATTTGCAGGACATACCGAAGTACATCTTCCGCACTCGGTACAGGAAAGAGAATCAAAATAGTTCTTCCATGAGGCATCCTCAGCATCTTTCACGCCAAAGCGTTCAACAACAGCGCCTTCAGGGGCAGCAGCAAAAGCTGTACTGGGATCAAGCATCAGCTTCACCTCCCTTGTAACGCTATCCATGTTTGCAAGTTTACCAAGAGGTTCAAGCCTTGAAAGGAAGACATTTGGCACAGACATGAATACATGGAAATGCTTTGAGTAAGGAAGGTAATTGGCAAAGAAGAATATGAGCAAAATGTGGGTCCACCACGATGCTTCGTAAATAATCTTAAATGAACCTGTTGCAATACCGCTTATGTTTTCAGCAATGAGCGAGGCAACAGGGTATACTCCATGAAGTTCTTCCCCTTCTCCTGATATAAAACCCACATAAGCAATATTCATTGTCATCAGGGAAACCATGAGCATAAGAATCAGCGAGAGGGAGATGCTGGCATCACGGTGTGACCTGTGTTTCATCTCAATACCCCCGAATCTTTTAATATTAAGAAAGAGCCTGCGCACCAGGAAAATTATAATCGATACAGCAACAATGAGAGCGAAAATATCACCTGAGGCCATAAGAATATCATAAAGCGGACCCAGCACTTTCAGCGCTCTTTCAGTTCCTGCAAGCCCGTCGATCACAATCTCGACACTTCCGAAAAGAATAACACAGAATCCCCAGAAAACAAGTGCATGTGCAAGTCCTATTGCAGGGCGGCGGAAGATCTTGGTCTGACCCATTGCCACCTCGAGGGTAATCAATATCCTTTTGCCGAAATCCCTGACGGGAAAGGCCGGACGTGTGAAACGGAAGAAGCTGACGAGACGGTTGATCGTATAGGAAAAAACTCCTATTGTAATCAGAAGTGTAAGTGCGAAGATGATTTGTTTAATCATAAAACTATCTCATATATCCATAAAGAACAATTTCTTTCCACCATTTACCCCCAACCCCCCAGGGGGGCTAAATCTTAAAGTCCCCCTTGGGGGATTTAGGGGTCTTACTTTTTTATCTCCTTCACAGCTTCCACAAGCTTCGGAAGAACCTTCATGGCGTCACCGACAATTCCATATTGTGCTGCTTCGAAAATAGGAGCATCCTTGTCAGTATTAATGGCAACTATGTATTTTGAGGAGCTTATTCCTGCCAGGTGCTGGGTAGCTCCGGAGATACCTGCAGCAACATAAAGGTTTGGTGCAATTATCTTACCTGTCTGGCCTGTATGTTCACCGTGAGGTCTCCAGCCTTCGTCGGATACCGGACGTGAACAGGCAGTTGCTCCGCCAAGGAGCTCAGCAAGTTCAACAAGAGGAGCCCAGTTATCGGGTGACTTCATTCCCCTGCCTCCTGATACTACTATATCGGCATCTGTCAGCAGAAGCTTCCCTGATTGCTTCTCAACATTCTTTACAGCTGTTTTCACGAGAGAACTGTCAACTGAAACAGCAACATTCTCAACAACTGCTGTATTTTCTGTTTTAACAAGGTCGAAGGAGTTCTGAGCAAGTGATATAATCTTAACAGGGCTTTTAATTACCATGTGAGCGAAAGCGTTGCCAGAATAAGTCCTTTTGTAAACAGTGAATGGGTTCAGACTTACAGGCAGCCTGCTTACACCTGAAGCCATGCCTGCTTTCATTCTTACCGAAAGCCTCGGAGCAATAGCCTTTCCTGCATTGTTATTTGCAATTATAATAATATCAGCGCTCTCCCTGGCAGCCACTTCTGCAATTACAGCAGCATAAGCCTGGCTGTCGAGAACTGAAAGATTCTGATCTGATACACTAATAACTTTTAAGGCTCCATAATCGCCCAGTGACTTAAGCTCAGCCTGATCAACATTGCCAACAGACACGGCAGTGACAGATGAGCCAGTCATTTTTGCAAGACCTGCAGCATAGGAAACAAGTTCATAAGAAAGTTTCTTGAATTTGCCATCCCAATTCTCTGTATATACTAGTACTGACATATATTATTTATTTACAGTTACTTATAAAATTAAATTACTTTTGCTTCATTCTGGAGAAGCTGGATAAGCTGTCCGGGATTTTCTGCATCAATGAATTTGCAGGCTGCCCTGGGAGCTGGTTTTTCAAATTCCAGTATCTGGGTAAGAGGCTCGCATGCAACAGGTTCCAATACTTTTACAGGTTTTGTTCTGGCAGTCATTATACCTCTCATTGCTGCAATCCTTGGTTCTTTTGCAATACCTTTCTGTACAACAGCAACAAAGGGAGCAGGTACAGAGACAGTTTCCTTCCCTCCGTCGATCTCGCGTGTCAGAACTGCCTGGCCGTTTTCAAATTTTAGTCCCGATACAGCTGATACTGATGGTATTCCCAGGAATTCAGCTATCATACCTCCGGTCAGTGATCCGTTGAAATCGCTTGATTCTATCCCGCAGAGAATGACATCAAACTGGTCCTTTTTAACAAGCTCTGCAATCTGGGCTGCAGTGTAATATGCATCAGCAGGTTCGGCATTTACCCTTACAGCGTCATCGGCGCCTATTGCCAGAGCCTTCCTTATTGTAGGCTCAGCGGAAGCAGGTCCCACATGCACCACAGTTACTGATTTGATGTCGTTTGCAGCATCATCCTTAAGCTCGAGGGCCCTGGTGAGTGACAGCTCATCCCAGGGATTGATAACCCACTGAATGCCTGTGGTATCGATTGATGTATTCCCGGCAGCAAATCTGATCTTTGTTGTTGTGTCGGGAACATTACTTATGCATACCAGAATTTTCATTTACTGTAAATGTTAGTTAATCAGATGATAATTAATACTTTAAACAGAAATATTTAATTGATTAATAAAGTTAATGGCGGCAAATATAATAATTTATGGTTCACTACCAAATGACAATTTTATTAAGGCAGAATATGGTTCGAAAATTTCCAAAATCCTAATTGTCTGATATTTTGATTGTTAAATAATTAACAGAAGGTCTGTGTCTGCTGCGTTCGAGAAAATAAATGTCTGGCAGGATTCCTCTCTGCACCCGGAATGCCAAATTCCAGGATTATTGGCTGTTTGTAAAGAGAAGATGCAGATTTTGGATATATTCGCAGCGCAAATAAAATTCAGCAGCGACTTGAAAAACAAATTCAGAGTATACGGAGCGGTAATCCTGTCAATGATCTTCTGGGCCTTTTCGTTTATATGGTTCAAGATGGCAAACGAGAATTTCAGACCAATTGCAATAGTTTTTCTCAGGCTGGTCTTTGCTATTGTAATCCTGACAAGCTACCTGGCATATACACGTAAATTTGTGAAGATCAGGAAGCAGGATTACAAGCTCTTTTTCATGCTTGCATTTTTTGAACCATTTATCTACTTCCTCGGCGAAAGCTACGGTCTTACATACGTATCGGCAACAGTATGCTCAGTGCTTATATCTACAATCCCGGTATTTGCTGCCATAGGGGCCAGGGTGCTTTTCCGCGAAAGGCTCAGTTTTCTCAATTACTCGGGCATCTTTCTTTCATTCATTGGAGTTGTCATTTTTGTTATCAACAAGGATGGCGGCCTGTCGTACAGTCCGAAGGGCATTGCACTGATTTTTGTGGCAGTATTTGCTGCTGTCGGATATAACCTTACACTCAGCAGGCTTGTCGACAATTACAGCCCCATTTACATTGTGAATGTTCAGAACATACTCGGAGCCATATTCTTCCTGCCACTTTTCCTTACGATGGAGCTGAAGCCTTTTCTCGACATAACCCTGAATTTCAAAATGTTCATTCCTGTAATACTGCTTTCTGCATTTGCCTCATGTGCTGCATTCATACTGTTTGCCTTTTCTGTAAGGAAGCTGGGCCTTATGAAGGCAAATGTATTTACCAACAGCATTCCGCTCTTTACGGCATTTTTCTCCTTCCTTATGCTTGGCGATAAGCTTACAGTGCTCAATTATGCAGGGATGGCTGTTGTTATTGCCGGTTTGTACATGTCGCAGTTAAGGGGAAAAATTGAACCTCCGGATGAAGCTCTTACACTTACGGGGAAGACGGCGTAAGACAACCGGAAACCGGCTACAGGCGACAGGTGTAAGGTGTGAGGTTTCGGAATTATCCGGCAGATAGAATTAATCATAATCAGGGGCTTAATAATACTTAAATTCCAGCTATCTTTGGATAGCAGGTTGATCATGAAGAAATCATTATTCATAGCACTGTTAATCAGCTATATGACTTTACCCGGAATTTGTCAGACGGGTGGTGATAATGTCTATGAATTTCTGAATCTCACTCATTCCGCATATATTTCAGCCACAGGAGGAGGCAATGTATCGGTCTTCAATAATGATATCAACCTTGCAGTCCACAATCCCGGTCTGCTTAACTCAGAAATGGATAAAAGCCTTGCAATAGACTATGTGAATTATTTTGCCGGCATCAATTATGGAATGGCGATGTACGGAAGGTCGTTTGAGGGCATCGGAAACTTCGGTGCAGGAATCACCTACCTGAATTACGGATCATTTACAGAGGCAGATGAGGCTGGTAACATAACCGGCAGCTTCACGGCTTCGGAATATGCATTTTCATTTTTATATTCGAGGGCGATAGATACACTTTTTCACATCGGGGCAGCAATAAAGCCGGTGTTATCTCATCTTGAGAAATATACTTCATTCGGTTTGGCACTTGATATAGGTGCATCATACCACAGCAGGGACAATCTCTTTTCTGCAGGCATAGCAATAAAAAATATCGGCAGGGAGCTGACCACTTATGCCGGGGAGGAAAAACTGCCTCTGCCCTTTGAAATTCAGGCAGGTGTATCCCAAAAGCTTGCCCATGCACCATTCAGGTTGTCACTTACCCTTAGGCATCTCGAGAAATTTGACCTTACTTACCAGTATTATACCCCGCAGTCAGCAACAGATACACCACCTGAAGATCCAGGTTTCGGAGAGAACATGCTGAGGCATATAATATTCGGACTTGAGCTTGTACCACATAAAAACTTCTACCTGGCAGGTGGGTATAACTACCAGAGAAGAAGTGAACTCAGGGTCGATTCGAGAGGTTCATCAGTTGGATTCTCATGGGGTTTCGGAATAAAAACATCCTTCATCGATATAGAATTCGGCAGGGCCACATATCACCTTGCCGGAGCGAGCAATCACATGACAATGATCTTCAGGCCCGGATTGCTTTACAAAAAAAGCAGAGAATGAACAAATCTTGCAGGATAAGGGTTTATTTGTCACCTTTGCATGCATGAAAAAGAAACTTGTAATAGCAATTGACGGATACTCATCCTGCGGGAAAAGCACGTTTGCAAAAATGATAGCGGCTGAGCTCAATTATATATTCATTGACAGCGGCGCAATGTACCGCGCAGTTACCTTATTCTGCATAAGAAAGAACTATGTTTCCGACAAGCATCTTGATACTGCAGCCATAATTCATGATCTTAGTGAGATCAACATCGATTTTGTTCATAATACCGGAAAAAATACCAATGAAACATTTCTCAACTCGGAGAATGTTGAAAACGAAATCAGGGATCTCAGGGTAACCTCCTTTGTAAGCAGGGTCAGCCAGATACCTGAAGTAAGGACCCGGATGGTTGAGCTTCAGAGGCAGATAGGTTCAATGAAGGGAATTGTTATGGATGGCAGGGATATCGGTACAGTAGTATTTCCTGAAGCTGATATCAAGATCTTCATGACTGCATCGGCCGACATACGGGCTAAAAGACGTTTTGATGAAATGAAGGCCAAAGGCATGGATGTGGACTTTGAAGAAATCAGGACCGGAATCATTGCGAGAGACATTGCAGATGAAAACAGGGATATCAGTCCGTTGAGGCGTGCGGAAGACGCAGTAGTTCTTGACAACAGCCGTATGAGTGTTGAATCGCAGATGAAATGGATAAGAGAGATAATTGAGAAAAAGCTTGATACAGGTAGAAATTGACAGGAAATCAGGATTTTGCTTTGGAGTGCAGAATGCCGTTGAGATAGCTGAGAAAGCGCTTCTTGACGGAGAAAAGGTGTACTCACTGGGACATATTGTTCATAATGACATGGAGGTTCACAGGCTCAGTTCACTGGGACTGGAATCAATTGACCATGATCAGTTCAGGAAGCTGAAGAACTGCAAGGTTCTTATCCGGGCACATGGCGAGCCTCCTGAGACTTACCGGACAGCTGCAGAAAACAATATCACAATAATTGAGGCTACCTGCCCCATAGTCAGGACACTTCAGTCGAGGATCAGAAATGCCTGGTCAGAGACTGAAAATGGCAAGATGCAGGTAGTTATATACGGGAAACCAGGTCATGCTGAGGTGATAGGATTGCTGGGGCAGATTCAGAATAAAGGAATACTTGTAACCGGCCCCGATGATGTATCAGGCATAGACTTCACAAAACCGCTGCATCTCTTCTCGCAAACCACAATGAGCAAGAAGGGTTATGATGAGCTTGCCAATGCGCTGAAACAGAAATATTCTCAGGCTGGTGTCAACGAGCCTGAAAAGATGGTGACAGTGCACAGGACAATCTGCGGGCAGGTCTCAAACCGGGAACCCCACCTGAAGGAATTCGCAAAAAATCATGAAGTCATAATATTTGTCAGCGGCAGGGAAAGCTCAAACGGCAAGATGCTTTATAATATCTGCAAATCAGTAAATCCCTCAACTTACTTTGTTTCGTCGGAGAAAGACATTGATCGCGGTTGGTTTGCAGGGAAAAAGACGACAGGAGTCTGCGGAGCCACTTCCACACCAAAATGGCTTATAGAGAGCATAGGCAAGCATATTTCATCTTTCTGAACCTCAGGAATTTATCACGTTTTGAAATACGCAGAAAAATTATTATCTTTGCGGCTTGTTTAAATTCAAACTATAAATGGCAAAAATTAAGAAAATCGGGGTACTGACATCAGGTGGTGATTCCCCGGGCATGAATGCTGCAATTCGTGCTGTAGTCAGAACAGCAACCTATGAAGGATTAGAAGTGGTGGGTATCTACAATGGATACCAGGGATTGATTGAAGCGAAGTTTACTCCTCTTTATGCACACAGTGTAAGTGACATACTACAGCGTGGAGGTACAATACTGAAGACAGCCAGATGTGAAGAATTCAGGCATCCTGAAGGCAGGGCAAAAGCATATTACAACCTGAAATCAGCCGGTATTGACGGTGTTGTTGTTATAGGTGGTGATGGATCATTTACAGGCGCAAGGCTTTTCAATGAGGAATTTGACATTCCATTTGTAGGCATACCCGGAACTATAGATAACGATATTTTCGGTACTGATTATACAATTGGCTACGACACAGCCCTTAACACTGTTATTGAGGCAGTTGACAAGATAAGAGATACTGCAAGCGCTCACAACAGGATGTTCTTTGTGGAAGTTATGGGAGCCGAAGCCGGATTTATTGCTCTGTACAGCGGTATAGCCAGTGGTGCTGAAGCTATCATAATTCCTGAAATCAAGGATGATGCAAAAAACCTCAGAGCAATGTTTGACAAGGGCCGCAAGAAATCAAGCGCCATTGTAATTGTTGCAGAAGGTGATGAGGGCGGAGGCGCTTTTGCACTTGCTGAAGCCGTGAAGGACGATTTCAAGGATTTTGACATCAGGGTTTCGATTCTCGGGCACCTTCAGAGAGGCGGTTCCCCTTCAGCTATTGACAGGGTAAATGCAAGCCGTCTGGGTCATGCAGCTGTTGAGGCTCTTGTTGATGACCAGAAGAGTGTTATGGTAGGCCTTGTAAATGACGAGATTACTCTTGTTCCATTCAGGAAGGCAGTCAAACTGCACAAGGATGTGGATCATAACCTGATAGATCTTGCCAAGATACTTTCAGTATAAGATTCTCACTATATTTACATAATGAATGCAAAGGTAAGCGTAGCCCGGCTTTCGATTATCTCTAACTCAGCACTTATTATACTTAAGCTTGTTGCAGGGACTATAAGCGGCTCAGTGAGTATCATTTCAGAGGCGATTCACTCCTCTATGGATCTGGTTGCTGCGCTTATTGCATTTCTTTCAGTTAAGGTTTCCGATAATCCACCTGACTCAAGGCATCCGTACGGACATGGGAAAGTGGAAAATATTTCAGGAGTCATTGAAGCCATCCTCATTTTCATTGCTGCGGCATGGATTATAATTGAGGCCGTTAAGAAAATGGCAGGAGGTGAGGTTGAACTGGAGGCAGTAGGTATTGGAACTATTGTTATGCTCATCTCTGCCCTTGTTAACATACTGGTATCCAGGCGACTTTACAAGGTTGCCAGGGAAACCGGTTCCGTGGCACTTGAGGCTGATGCGCTGCATCTGAAAACTGATGTCTATACCTCAGCAGGTGTGGCCGCCGGGCTCGGACTTATTATGCTTACAGGCATAAAATGGCTTGATCCTGTTGTTGCAATACTAGTTGCACTTTTCATAGTTTTCGAATCATACCAGCTTCTTAAAAAGGCATTCTCTCCTCTTCTGGATACAGCCTGGAAGGAAGATGATATTGCGGATCTTGAAGGAAAGCTAAAAAACCTTGGGGTTAATTACCATGAGTTAAGAACAAGAGTGGCAGGGAATTACCTCTTTATTGACCTGCATGTACAGATCCGTGAGACAGTTTCAGTCGGTGATGCCCATAAATATTGTGACAAGATTGAAGATGAGCTGAAAAAAGCCTACAAAAATCTTAATGTCACAATTCACGTTGAGCCTGTCTAAGTGGCTGAGATCCATTTTTTAAGTCTGTCAAGAAGTTCGTCAATCCTGCTCATTTCATGAATTGCTGTTACTGCCAGCCTGAGCATATACTGTTCATGAGCTGAAGGGTAATTCATGTAGGGAACTATTATTCCTTGTTCATCAAGCCATCTGTTGAGAGAAAGAGCAGTATCCCTGTCATTAAAGATCAAAGGGATAACAGGTGCTTCACTCTGGCTTGTTATAAAGCCAAGCTTTACTATCTCCGACCGGAGATATGCTGCCTTCTTCAATAGGTTTGTCCTCAACTCCGGCTGGTTTTCAATTATTCTGACAGCAGCGAGACCGGCAGCAACAACAGCCGGTGGCAGTGAAGTAGAAGCCTGGTAAGCTGCCGAAT
>ENA-UOWG01002880-UOWG01002880.1-activated-sludge-metagenome-genome-assembly--contig:-NODE-2880-length-13858-cov-4.881547_pt1 | contig 13858 bp, 25 predicted proteins | sample MGYA00238147_ERZ761563 | MGnify/ENA primary metagenome ERZ761563 (study PRJEB28884, sample SAMN05720216) | anaerobic digester metagenome | isolation source: active sludge of municipal... | reverse complement strand
CCTCTGAAAATTCAAATCTTGCCGCGATAGGCAAGGCGGCCGCAATCGCCAATGCCACAATAAGCACCTACGAGGCGGCTAACAAGGCCCTTGCGTCTGCGCCGCCACCCTTCAATTTTATTCTAGCCGCCGCCGTTACCGCCGCGGGCATGGCAAACGTGGCCAATATCGTGGGCGTTAAACTGGCAAAAGGCGGTCTTGTCAGTGGTTCCGGCGATGGCGTAGCCGCGACAATCGGCGAAGGTGGAAAGGACGAGGCAGTCTTGCCCCTAGAACGGCCGTCCACGATGCGCCGACTAGGAGAAGCCATAGCCTCTAATATCGGTGGCGGTGGTGCGACGATTTATCAGACAATCAATTTAACGCCCAGCGCGGGGCTTACCATGGCCGAGATAACGCAGGCCATAAAAGACGGCAACGCGCAGGCGCAGGAACTCGCAAAGGTGTCCTATAAGGCCGGAGCCGCGCTTGAGGGGAACGCATAATGCTCAATACCATAAAACTTTATACGGCCAATGGCCTAAATGAGCGTGGAATAATTACCGCCGACCAGAGCCAGGAATTAACGGACCTTCTCCGGGACAATCGCTATGACACGCAATGGGTTTCTACGGGAACGCCTTTAAGCGTGGCGCCCATCACGATTCTGTTTGAGTTCCGCGACCGCTACGGAGACGAGGTTAATGTAGATATTCAAAAAATTATTTTGCAAAACATTAACATCAAGCGGGCATATTTTACCGCTGACCTTGGCGACGGTGAAACCATAATTGCTCTGCTTTCAAATAATACGCTTTCAAGCGTTGTGATGAGCATGTACACCGGAACATTTGTGATTCCGTGGATAAAAATGTATATTACGGATTTATTTCCGGCGGAGACATTGGCAAAAATCGGCCAAATTAGGTTTGTAAAACCCATAACCTTTTCAGATTGTTTTCTAACGGCAAAAAATATAAAGCGGGCTACGTCTGAAAACTTGAACAGGACGCGCGACGGGTCTTTAGTTTTTTCCCGGGACTACTGGAAATTTAAGTGCGATTTGGACGTTTCCAATTTAGTTTACGCCGACAATATGATTTTGCGCCAGCAGATTTTAGGAAGCGAAAACTTCACAATCTCGCTCTGGGATAATTACAGTCTGCTCGACGTGTACGGCGTGTACGCAAAGCCGTCATATTCCGAGGAAATAAGCGGTGAAACTGAACTGGCCGCAATCTCTATTCCGCTTGAGGGATTATGAGCGAGGCACAAGTCCTTCAAAAGCTGTCCTCCAATAACCCGGATATTCGGTTGCGGTTTAAGCTGACGCCTAAAGCCGTAGACGGGCGCGGAACTTTTGAAATAACCCTGGGCGAAAACGAGATAATCAGTTTCGGCAATTTTAATGTTCAGCTGGACACGGATATTTATTCGCGCTGGGACATTGGCAATTTCCAAGTTACGTTTAGCAATAAAAAATATCAGTGGCGCGAGAATTACACCTACGGTTATTTCCCACAGGGCAAGCAGATTTATGGAAGCCGCGTTGTCTGCGAAGTCGGCACGAAGATGGCCGACGGGACCTACGAATATGTCCAGTTTTTCACTGGCGTAATCGGCGCAAACTATCAATTTTATGTTGACAAAAACACAATACAGGTTACGATTTATAACGACTTTTCAGAATGGGAACACGTCAACGCCGAGGATATCAGCACTCTTGTTGAGGATGAACAGTTGACCGCCGTTGACACTGAAAATTATACCACGGCGAATAATGCCGTGGGCCTGATTGACAAGGTCCTAAAGGGCGATACCCTTGAAAGCGCCGTGGAACTTTTGCCGAACACCGATTATGATACAGAAAATCTGAATGAGGCCGCTCTCCCGGCCACAATAAAATTATCTACGCCCACGACTGGCGCACAGAAGATATTTTGCACTTACCGCTACTGGTACACTGACTTGACGATAGAAGATATTGTAGGGCTTCTATGCGACGCGGCGGGCGTAGCCGAAGATGACCGCGACATAGACAAAGTGGTTTTTGCCAACAATGCCAAAGATGAGCAGGCAGACATGGTTCCCGACGGACGCAATTTCTGTTTTGGACTTTCCGAAGGCGACACCATACAGACGGCGCAGTATGGCGTTACCTTTACGTCGGGCAGTCAGGAATCAATAACCGGCTGGGCCAGAATAAACCAGACCAACACAAGCGCCAGCGAATCAGAAATAGCCCTTGCAATGCGGACCTATGGAACATGGGCGACATATTTGACCGGAAGCAATGCCACGATAAAATTTTTGGACGGCTCGAATAACGGCTATGCCGTGCATAACGGAGAAGAGGGCGGCACGCTTTACCGCATAGATGCGGGAACTCCTACGGCTATTTATACCTCCGCTACTAAAATTTATTTGGTGAAGCGCACGGCGGCGGGGCTGTTTTCCCTTTACGGATTCAGCGGTACACTAAGCACATATACGGTTTTTCATACGCTGACCGACGCTACGCACCTTGGCGAATTTGAAAAAATACAATGCTCGATAGTGGCAGCTCCGCAGGGTGGTGGCATAGGGCAACTTGCCTATACCGAAAAGCTATTAGCTGACAGTTTCGGTAAAACTGTTTTGTCTGACCCTGACCCGCTGGTTACGCAGTTCAATACGCCGGAAGGTTTTATCTACCCGAATTTTAACAGCGGCACATTGACTGCGCCGATGGGATTTGTCCGCTGGGGCGCATTGACTGGCACAATCGCTAAACAAAACCCTGCCGCGGTCTATGAACTCTGGTATAGGGATAGCGATGATGGTGCGACGTGGGGCAATTGGGCCACCATAACGTTGGGCCAGGAAGTCCCCAGCCAAAAAGAATATCTGCAAATCTCCGTGCTGGTGCGGACTGATTATCCCTACGGCATTGTCATAACAGATTTGAAACTCTTTGCTTATGTTTCAGATACCAAAATTCCGGTTGTGGATTTTACGGGATTAAGCGCTGATGAAGCATTGACCCAGTTGACAATGATTTCTGCATATGAGACTGGCTTTACTTCGGATGGAATTTTCTTTTTTAAAAACCGAGACAGCTCGCAGGATATTGCCCGCACCTTTGAAAATCGGGACATATTTGACTTTAACGTTATTGAAAGCGGCATAGCGCAGGTTTACAACACCATTGACGTGGAGTTCGGCAAATTCAAATACTCCGCCGATAGCAATACGATGGAAGAAGCCGCGCCGACCAGCATTACAAGATATGGTACGCGCCGCAAAACCATATCAAGCGGCACGCTTTTACCGGCGGCGAATGTTGACCTCGCGTACTCAATCGCCCCGACGGTATATAACATTTTGAACGTAAAGCGCGAAAAAATACGCTTCACTTGCCGCCTTTATCCCGAACTGCAACTGTCCCAGCGAATTAAAATAAATTATCTGCGGGACAACGCCAGTCCGGCGTATTCGGATTACGCCAAGTTCTATAATCTCAAGACTTATGCTAAGATTTATAAAATCGTTGGCATAGAGTGGGATTTCAGAGAGGGCCAGATGACGATAATTGCCCTCGATTATACCACGGCGCAGGATATCCCGCCCTCGAAGTACAAATATTTGGCGCAAGAAAATGGCAAAGCAATTTTGCTTGAAAGTGGCGGCGGAATTGAATTAGAGGAGGCTTGACATGCCCGACCCCGGAGAAGAGAAGAAAATTAGTGAACTTGACACGGCGGCAACGCTTGAAGATACCGACGAAATAGTTATTGCGCGGCCCGGAGCTCCATACGCAAATTATTCCGTTACGGGTGCGATAGTTAAAGCCTCCGCTAAACCCGCAGGCTCCGATAAGCAGGTGCAGTTCAATGACGGCGGGGTTTTGAGTGCCATTTCGACTTTTATATTTACAAAGGCAACGGGGTTGTTGCAGACAACCATATTTAAGGCCACAAGTTATTTTCAAGGTTGTATGGCTGGCTATAAAGTAATTGCCGCCGGAGACACCACCCCATCAGTGGCTGGAACACATGTTTTGGTTTACAACACCGCAGCCGATTTGACCATAACCGGGCTCGATGATGGCATAGCGGGGCAGGTGGTAACTATCGTCGTTCACGGTGGCAACACACTGACCGTCAACCCTTTTTTCTACGCCTCTGCTGGTGCAGCAGTACTAAATGGCATGGATACGCTCAAATTGCTTTATACGGACGGAGTCTGGCAAGAAATTTCGCGCTCTCATAATTGTTGAAGGAGATAAAACAATGCTTGCTTATTTTAAAAGTACCGCAAAATGTACCACCGTCGACGCACTTACGGAGAATCTCACGCAGGAGGTTCCCTGCGCCTTCCCGAAATGGGACGGGGCCACGGATAAATGGGTTTTTGACCGCGATAAGTGGATGAATGAATTTGTCCGCATCTTCCGCAATGCGCGATTGGTAGCCTGTGATTGGACACAGCTACCCGATGCTCCGCTGACAGCCGAACAGAAGACAGCATGGACAGCATATCGGCAGGCCCTGCGTGATTTACCAAATAATGAAAGTCTTATGCCAGAGAATTTGGTATGGCCGGAGGTTCCGTGCTAGACGAAGAATTTAAAACAAAAGTTTTGGTTACACTCGAAAGAATTGAAGGAAACCAGGCAACACATACGCGCAACGACGCGGAACACGATGAGAGGCTGTCTGCGCTTGAGCATACCATTAATGGCAATGGCGGGGTAGGACTGGCCGAAGAGGTGCGCGGCCTTAAAAGCCGATGGGCTTTGCTTGTAGCCGGAGGCTCACTCGCGGTAAGTGCGCTGTTCAGCACGCTATTCCATATCGTGCCGGAGCTCGGAAAATTCTTTGCCAAAAAAATAGGGGGATAATATGTGCCTTAAAGATTTTTGCGACGATGCAATAAAGAAGTATCCCCCCAAAATAGACAAAAAAACTGGCGACGTAGTGGCGACGTATTGCAATTTTGCCGTGGACGACATCGCGCGGCACATGGACTATAAGGGTTTCAACTATAACGGCGCGCCATATATGGCCGACAGGATATGCTCCGTGCTGCTTTCGGACTGGCTGAAAATTGACGGCGAGCAGGCGCATAGGCTCGCAGCTTCCGGCGTATTGTGCATCGCCGCGATGAGCAGCGCGGAAATACGCGCCGCCGCCATACGGCTAAATAAGCCCGCGCTGAAAAACGCGCAGCATGGACATGTCGCCGTGATTTATCCGGCGCCGCGCATGGTTCAAAGCGCATCATGGCGCAAGGAAGTGCCTCTGCTGGCAAATATCGGACGTGTCAACGGTGTGCTTGGCGCATCGCAATGTTTCCCGGCAGAGCCAAAATATTATTACAAGCCCGGCGGACATCCGTCAACGCAGGGCAGCGAGGTTTAAAAATGGGAACACTACTGTCAATGATTCTTCCGGCGTTCGCCGCGCCGATTGCCGACGGGATAAAGGCGCTCATAAGAAAAAAGGCGGGCGTGTCCGTTGACGATGAAATAAAACTGCTAAACGCCAACACCGAAAAGCTGCGCGTAGTCGCGGAACTTGACCGCCCCACGGAAAAAATAAGCGGCTGGGTAGCTGACCTGCGGGCCAGCTTCCGGTATATCTGCGCGGGCGTGATAATTCTAGCCGCCATGGTGCTGGCGTTTTATGCTTGTTGGGCTTCTCCCGAAATGCGGCCCGCCGTAGTCGGCGCGTTCCTGGAATTGACGGGCGCGGCGTTCTCGTTTATCTTCGGCGAGCGCATGTATTTGGGCTTGACTGGGAAAAAATGATAGACCGCGATTGGGCCAATTCGCCGGCGCATTTGCTCCGTCAGAAAATAGAACAAGCCGAAACTGGTGCGCTTGTGGCTATCATCTCCGGGAATCGGGAACTATTCAAAAAGTCCATGCTGGAACTTTCAAAATTGTACGAAGAGGAAAAATGAATATATCCAAAAGACAGATACCGATAAAGTCCGGGCAGAAAATAAATATTTATCACCTGACAGACACCCACGACGGCGCAGACGGCTGTGATACCAAACTGCTGAAAGATGTTATCCGTAAAATTGAACTGGACAAGAACGGATACTGGTTGCATGGCGGCGATGTCATAGACCCAGATAGACCTAGCCAGCGCGTTCGTAAAACGTCCACTACGCATGACCGCCCGGAAGTCTTGAGCCATGAAGACGAAAAGTCAATGCTCTGGCTGGAAAAATTTATGTTCCCGAAGTGGGAGCCGATAGCGCATAAGTGCCTAGGCATTGTCGCTGGCGACCATTTCATAGAATATGGCAATCGTTCAAATTCCGCCGAGCATTTGTGTCAACGCCTGAAAATGCCATATCTCGGAGAAAGGCTAGGCTATTCAAGCCTTCAATTTAACGACGGGAAGGGCCATGTGATGTGGTATGATATGCTTGTCCGGCACGGCAAGGGGACGGCTTCCACGTCTGGCGGTGATGTTGCCGCACTTGATAGGCAGTCCGTCCAATGGTTCGCAGATGCACATTTTGGCGGGCATACCCACCAAGAAAATTGCCACACTATCCCGTTCATGAAGCCCAGTTCCGCGCGTTCAAAACTGCAAGAGCGCATATCCTGGCGTATTCGCGGCGGCTCTTTCCTGCGCGGCTATCTTCCGGGACGTACTACCTACGTCGAGAAAGCCGAATATAATCCGCTGTGCGTTGGCTGGGCAGAATTGCACTTGACAATAAGGGTTTCACATTGCGGCGAATTGGTGATATCCGAACAATCGGCGGAAATTCACGCGGCGTAATTTATCCCGCAGGACTTCGGCCCTGCGCCGCGAAGCCGTCCCCTAAAAAGGGCGGCTTCTGTTTTTCTCCGTCGTGCTTCCGACGATAAAAAATAGGTTACACAAAAGTTACATGAAAGTTACACAAAAGTTACTTGACGCGGGTCTAGACTTACGCTAGACTAAGAGTGTAGCAAGCAGTACCGCGACGGCGCGGAATCCAAAAGCAAAGAGGGGAATATGAAAACAAAATGCTGGACAATCACGGTGCGCGACCCGCAGAGCCACCAGAGCGCGAGTATGGACAGGCACGGCAATTATAGTTTCAACGGCTGCCAGGCTTTTAGTTTTGAAAGTGAAAAAGACGCGCTAGACGCGCTGAATCAGGCCGACGACTTCGGAAAAGAACACGCCGTCATTGATTCTTATTTGATGGATTCGGAGGATTAAAAAAATGGAAAACAAAACGAAGCACACCGCCGGACCTTGGGAAATACGGGAATTGGAGCATATCAATATATGCGGAAAATTGCCGGGACAAGGACAACAGGCCATAGGTAGACTACAAGTTGCAACAGTAACCAGGCTGCGCGGACAAGAAAAAGCCAACGCCGCATTGATAGCCGCCGCGCCGGAGTTGCTGGCTCTATGCAAAGAAACTTTGGAAGCGGTAGACCTGGACGGAAACAACCGCAAGGGTTTGAGGCAGGCATTACAAGCCGCTATAGCAAAAGCGGAGGGGAAATAATCCAAACCAAAACCGATATGCGCCAGCGACTGGCATCTGTCCCCCGCCAGTGGAGCCGCATAGTACCCCCGGTAGTGCCTGGAGCCGGGGCAAATTTAAGGAGAAATAAAAAAATGAAAACTTATAATGGCAATGTCGAAATTACAACGGAGGGAAAATAATGCCTGTACTTTACGTTGAACTTACCAAAGAAGCCCGTAAGCGTCTTGAAATTCTAGCCGCAGAGCGGGGGTTGGACATGAGTTCCTACGTGCGACAGATTTTATTTGCCGCGTATCAGGAATATTTGCAGCGCAAGGGATTAAAATGATAAAGTTAAAAACATTTAAAAACCAATGCGCGCAGGTTATATTTTCAAATCCGGCAAATGAATTTGAGGTTCTATATGTGGAATTTCAGAATGAATATATCGCCCGGATATTCGCCGACATGCTTGCCGCATCGGAGCAGTTTAAGGGCGAGGAAGTAAAGGTTGAAAACAAATGACCGCCCCCGTCCACCCCGCTTTCTACCGCTTCGCCGCCATGATAGGCGCAGTAATCGGCGTGGCGGCACTGGCAGCAGTAGCCGGGTTTGTGGCGGCAGTGAAAATATTTGCACCGAAAAAGGAGGAGAAAAACTAGTATGGCGAAAATAACCAAAATTGAATGGGCCACGGCGACGTGGAACCCCTGGATAGGCTGCACCAAGGTCAGCCCGGCCTGTGATAACTGCTATGCCGAGCGGTGGGCGAAACGCTGCGGGCGGGATTTCAGCAAGGTAACACGCGCGGCAGTGGCAACCTTTGGCGCGCCGCTGAAATGGAAAGAGCCGCAGCGCATTTTTGTTTGCAGCTTGAGCGACTTTTTCCACAAAGACGTACCGAGCGAAACGCGACGCGACGCAATGGAAATCATGGACCATTCACCGCAGCACACTTTCATGCTGTTGACGAAGCGCCCGGAAAACATAGCTGCCGTGTTAAAAGGCAGCCGATGGGATAACGGCTTGCCTGAAAACGTTTGGCTGGGCTGTACAGTGGAAAATCAGGAGCAGGCCGATAAGCGCATCCCTGAACTGCTCAAGATACCGGCGGCGGTGCATTTCGTCAGCGTGGAGCCGATGTTGGGGCCGGTGGATTTGGCGCAATTTTTAACGCCGCTGTGGCATGTTGATGGCACTGTCACGCGCAATCTTCCAGCAAAAGGGGTTTACCCAGCCGCGCGGCCACGCCTAGACTGGGTAATCTGTGGCGGCGAGAGCGGCGGCAAGGCCCGACCCATGCACCCGACTTGGGCGCGGAGCCTGCGGGACCAGTGCGCGGCGGCGAGCGTGCCGTTTATGTTCAAACAGTGGGGCGAGTGGCACACGCGCTATGAAATCGCTGGCGTTCCGCATTTCGCAAAATTTGAAAGTCATGAGCATTGGGTGAGCAAGGCTTCAACTTGGGTGCGGGGCGGGACTTGTTTGGATTCTGAGGGAAAAATATGCAAATGCGGCGCAGATTTCCAGACTGCCAAATTCCCCATCACAATAATGCACCGCGTCGGCAAAGCCCGCGCCGGCCGCTTGCTTGATGGCGTGGAGCACAACGGGATGCCGGAGGTGCGGCCATGAGAGATAAAACCCTGGAAGCCAAAATCCTAGCAGGAATCCGGGCAAAGCGGGCCGCGCTGATGATTTGCGACAGGGCGAAAACCGGACAGTGCCAAAGAGAGAATTGTGAATGGCATAAACCGCATTCTGTCGGAGAATTACCGAAGCATTTGGTGTGCCGGGCTGTCCCGGTTAAATTCGTTCCCGTCGGCTATCCCCGCCACTGTCTCAAGTGCGACCGGAGCGCCGACGCTTGCAGGTGCGCGGAACCGAATCTGGTGGAGAGGGAGGCCAAGCCATGAGCGACGATAAGGTGATTTGCGTTAGGTCAAAAAATGGACTTTGCATAGAAAAAAGATGTCGCCACAAATTGCCACATAAGCCTATTCATGTTGTGCTTGAGGAAATGGAGTATTACTGTCTTGGTGAAAGATATTGTTGTTCTCATTTGACAAAATGCGTGCCCGTCGAGGGCAAGGAGGCCGACAATGCCGGGAAATAAGTTGAAGCCGTGTCAAAAAGATAGGGCATATGAACAACATCAGGCCGCTGATATGCAAATGGATTTGGCGTTTTATGACTGGCGCAAAACTGGTATCGGTCATGGCCCCGATTGTTTTGAGCAGATGGAGCAATTACTGGCTCAAAGGCTGGAAGAATCGTACTGCAAATTCATAGTTTTTGGAGAATGGAATCGGAGGGCGAAATGAAAAGAGTGTTTAGAAAGAAACCAGTTCAGGTTGAAGCATTTTTATGGACAGGTGGTCCAGACCAAACTGATGACCCCATTTGGATTATAGACGCAATCACTAAGGGAGTAGTATGGTTTGAAAAAGTTAAAACGCCGCAATGCGAAATGAAAATAAGGACGCTTGAGGGTGTGATGACGGCACAGCAGGGCGACTGGATAATAAAAGGTGTGAAGGGTGAGCTATACCCATGCAAGCCTGATATATTCGCCATAACCTACGAAGCCGTAGAGGAACTGCCGGAGGAAAGCAAGTTGGAGAAGAACTGCGGGAATTGTGGTATTCGCCCATTTGGATTTTCGCTTATCGCACATGGGCCATGTAATGAGTGTTATAAATATAGTAATTGGCAACCCAAGCCCGCCGCAGAGCCGCACAATAGCGATGTATCAATAAATCAGAAATTAACACAGATTGATACAGAGCCGCAGGGCTGGGAGCAGAGGGTTTGTTCTAACTGCAATTATAAATCTGCTTGCGCGGCTGATAAGATTCATCTAACATGCACGACTATTGACGCTATTCGCGCCGAGATTGAGCGCGCCGAGAAAAGGGGTTATCTGCGCGCTGGAGAAGAAATCGCCCGCAAACACAAAGAATGGATAGAGCAGAACAGGCACAGGGAGGGCGGGAAAATGAAACGCACGACGAAGATGTGTGCGGTGTTTTCAGCCTACGGTAGAATAAAAAAGCCGATGATTCATACTGTTGGCTGGACGCGAAAAGAGGCTGTTTTTAGCATGCGTGAGTATTTTGATAAAGAATATGACTGGAACCATTATTACAAGCAGGGTTTCCGTTGCCGCAAGATTACTATTTCGTGGGAGGAGTGATGAACCTAGAGATAAAACTGTCAGACCCGAAGTATTGCAACGGGTGTCCGTGCCAATATTGGTATGAATATGCCCACACTAATAAGTGTAGCTTGTACGGAGTGTTGATATCAAAAGACAGCGATGACGGTATTTTAGAAAATGTTATCCGCCCCGAAATCTGCATTAAAACGAACGGAGAATAGATATGAAAATACTGATAGCTTGTGAAGAAAGTCAAGCAGTCTGTAAAGAGTTCAGAGCATTGGGCCATGAGGCGTACTCATGCGATACCGAGCCATGTTCCGGGGGACACCCCGAATGGCACTTGCAACAGGATGTCTTGCCCCTGCTAAAAGCGCATTGGGATATGATTATTGCCTTCCCACCGTGTACGCACTTAGCGGTAAGTGGCGCGGCCTGGTTTGAACAGAAGCGCAAGGACGGAAGGCAACAGCAGGGCATAGAGTTTTTTATGCACTTCGCCAACTTACAATGCGAAAGAGTGGCGATAGAAAATCCCATAGGCATTATGTCAAAGCTGTGGCGCAAACCCGACCAGATAATTCAGCCGTGGCAGTTCGGGCATAATGCCAGCAAAAGAACTTGCCTTTGGCTAAAAAATTTACCGCCACTAAAACCTACTCAAATAGTCCCCAAGCCCATATGCGGCTATTATGCAAATCAAACTCCTTCAGGCCAAAATAAACTTGGGCCAAGTCCTAAACGCGCAAAAGAGAGAAGCAAGACATATGCAGGCATAGCAAAAGCAATGGCAGAACAGTGGGGGAAACTTGCCTAGCCACATTCACGCGCAGCATTGCGTCTGGCTGATTTGGATTGAGCTAGTTATCTTGACGAAGAATGGAGTATTTTAAAATGGAAATAATAGACTATGTGATTGTCGCTTTTTACGCAGTCTGCGCTGTTCTTTTGTGGCGCATTGATTCAAAACTGCAAGAGAAAAAACGCTTGACGTGGCACAGAAAAAAATACTAAACTAAAAACGCAAGGGGCAGAAAATGGAAAAATTACGGGCAGAAAATAATGAAACACGGCGCGCCTGCGTCGTGCCTCCGGTGGCTGCCCCCGCCGGAGGACTTTTGAGATGGAAAGTTACGGACAAAAAAACTGGCGCGACGTTCTTCACGAAAGCACGCACAGCGTCCGACGCGGTAGGGGGCAAAGATGCTACAGCTATCCGTTGCGATTGATGAAATAAGCCGGCAGTATATCGGCGGCATGTTCGCGTGGCTCGAAGGTAAGAATCCCCTCGCCATGAAACAGATTGACACGCTCGCCGCCAAAATAAACGCGCAGATTTTGTCAGGCGATGAATTTCGCGCCGGACACACAATCGGAATTTGGAAGCAGACGATTTTATTTTGGAATAATACCTATAAAAAATTGGGGGGCAAATGAACCTTTATAAACACCAGCAGGACGCAATCAATTTCGCCGTCGGTAACGCTGGGCGCGCCGCGCTTTTCCACGAACCGGGGCTTGGCAAGACCCGCACCAGCCTTGAAATATTTAAACACTTCCGCGCCACGGAGCCGACGCTGCGTATGCTTGTAGTTTGCCCGCTTTCGCTTATCAACGCCGCATGGGGCGAAGACACGAAAAAGTTTACAGATTTTTTCTATATGCCCTTTAACGATTTGACACCCGGCAATGTTTACGACGGCGTGAAGCGGAAACCAGATATTATCGGCATCAATTTTGAAAGCCTCATCACGGCGAAGCGGCTTGCCGAAGTGAAACGGCTCTTGCTCTCCGGGCCGTTCATGCTTGTCGTGGATGAAAGCAGCCGCATGAAAAACAATAAAAGCGTCACTACTAAGACGCTGCTGGCTTTAGCTAGGCTAGCGAAATACCGCATGGTGGCGAGCGGCACGCCTTGCCCGAATAGTGAATTAGAGCTTTGGGGGCAGATGAAATTTGTCAATAACGATTTGCTGCATGACAGCTTTTATGCTTTCCGCAATACCTATTTTCACCTCGGGCGAGGGCGACAAGTGATGCACGTGCCGCAGGGCAAGGTAATGTCTCGCGGCATGATGCGCGAACTACTCGGCTCGGGTTGGAAATACCAAATCACTGACGAAATGCGGGAACGCCTCATGGATAAAATTAAGCCTTTCGTTCACTGGGTGAAAAAATCCGACGCGCTTGACTTGCCGGAAAAAATAGATGAACTGCGAGAAGTGCGGCTTAACCCTAACGAAAAACGCATGTACAAGGAGATGGAGAAGCTGCTGATTACCGAAGTGAAAGGCACGGCGGTAACGGCGGAAGTCGCGCTGGCCAAACTCATGAAACTACGCCAGGCTTCGGCGGGGTTCTTATACGACGAGGAACACAACGCCCTACGTCCAGGCAAGTCCAGCAAGATGCGCGAACTGGAAGACACGCTTGAGGATTTGGGGAATCAACAGGTTATTATTTGGGTGCAGTTCACGGAAGAAGTCGCGGCAATTGGGCGGCTCATAACTGAAATGGGGCGCAGCTTTACGACGCTGCACGGCGCGACGGAAGATAAGGACGCGAGCATAAAAGCGTTTCAGGGCAACAGCGTCCAGTATTTGATTGCTCACCCTCGCAGTGCGGGGCATGGGTTGACATTTGTCAACTGTTCCGCGGCGGTTTATTTCAGCCTGGACTACAGCTATGAGGCCCACGAGCAGAGCCGCGACCGTATTCACCGCATCGGACAGGTCAATAAGTGTCTTTATATTTATCTGTTGGCTAAAGACACGATTGACGCCGCCGTGCTGCAAGTTCTCCGACGGAAAAAATCTCTGCAAGATTTAGTTTATGAAATTATGAAAAAAGGCTAGACGCATAGCTTTATTTTTGCTTTACTATCACAGGGGCAGACATGACAGAATCGCAATTTAAAAACAAAGTCGTAAAATTTATCAAAACGGAACTTCCCGGCGCGTGGATTTACCACCCTTCGGATAAGTGGGTGTCGGGGATACCTGATTTGCTGATTTGCTATCATGCGCGATTTGCGGCGATAGAATTGAAAGTAGGAAGCAATAAACCGACCGCACTGCAACTGCATACTCTGAAACTGATAAGTGCCGCAGGAGGCGCTACCGCTGTATGCTGGACGCTGGACGCAGTGAAAAACTTTCTGCGTGATTTTACTGCAGAAAACAAGGAGGAAAAATGACAGAACGAGAACTGCTGTTGTCGTTAAAAGCCGCGCGGGAACTCAAGGAC
>ENA-UOWG01002879-UOWG01002879.1-activated-sludge-metagenome-genome-assembly--contig:-NODE-2879-length-13860-cov-36.254328_pt1 | contig 13860 bp, 13 predicted proteins | sample MGYA00238147_ERZ761563 | MGnify/ENA primary metagenome ERZ761563 (study PRJEB28884, sample SAMN05720216) | anaerobic digester metagenome | isolation source: active sludge of municipal... | reverse complement strand
CGCTGCGCGCACTGTTCGTCCGCTTCGACCTGCGCGATCATCGCAAGATTGCCGTCATCGACCGTTGCATCGCCTACACCGGCAGCATGAATATCGCGGACCCGCGCTTCTTCAAGCAGGATGCCGGCGTCGGCGAATGGGTGGACGCCATGGCGCGCATCGAAGGGCCGGCTGCCTGGGTGCTCGAAGCCGTCTCGCTGTCGCTGACCGCGCTGCAGACCGGCGGCCACTTCGCGCCTTTGCCACCTCCCGAACTATCGCCCGCTGGCAGCGGCCATGTCCAGATTTTTCCCTCGGGACCGCAGACCTCGCGGGTGCGCATCGACGCGCTGTTGCTCGCCGCAATCTACGCGGCGCGCCGCGAGATCGTCCTGACCACGCCGTATTTCGTCCCCGGCGAGGCACTGCTCACCGCCTTACGCTCGGCCGCCCTGCGCGGCGTGCGCGTCGTGCTGATCGTTCCCGAGAAGATCGACTCGCGTCTGGTGCGCTACGCCAGCGAGGCGTACCACGAGGATCTGCTGGAAGTCGGCGTGACGATCATGCAATTCCGCGATGGCTTGCTGCACACCAAGAGCGTGGTCGTCGATGAAGAATTTACGGTTTTCGGCACGGTCAACCTGGATTTACGCAGTTTTGAGCTGAATTTCGAGCTTTCGCTGATTGCCTTCGATACGGATTTCTCGGCCGCGATGCGCGATCTGCAGCGTGACTACGAAACGCGCTCGAATGTGCTGAGCCTCGACGCATGGCGCGCCCGTCCGCGCAGCCGCCGCCTACTCGAAAACGCGGTGCAGATGATGAGCCCGCTGCTGTAGGCAGCAAGTTCGGCTAAGACCCGAGATGCTCCCGCTGCCATGCAGCAATCTCCGGCAAACTCTCTTCCGCCGCCTTGAGCAACGCCGCATTTGCCTGGAGCAGCAACTTGCGCTGCCGGGCATCGAGCCTCACCGGAAAAACCGGCTGCAAACGGACGAACAAGTCACCGGCTGAATGCTTGCCGCGCCCGGGAAAACCCTTGCCCGCCAGATGCAGTTCGCGCGCATCCGCCGAGCCTGGTTCCAGCGTCATTGCCATTGTTCCACCCAGCACAGGCAGTTGAATTTCGCCGCCAGCAAGCAAGGCCAGGGCGCTGACCGGCATGCTGAAATGCAGGTTGCGGCCGCGCAGTTGAAACAGCGAGTGACTGCGGATGGTGATAGTCAGGTACAGGTCGCCAGCCGCCAGATCGCCGCTCGCCGCTTCGCCCTGCCCGGCCAGGCGCAACTCGTCACCCGGCAGCATGCCCGGCGGCACCGTGATCTCGACACTGACACTGGCAGTTTCGCGGCCGCTGCCGGCGCAGTCGGAACAAACACGCTCACTGAAGAAGCCCCGCCCGCCGCAATCCGGGCAGCCGACCAGCACACGTTTTGGATCGCGCACCCGCCCGCTACCGTGACAGGACGCGCAGAAGCGCGTGCGGGTCAAGCCAGCCTCGCCACTGCCGGCGCAGCTCGGGCAGGCCTTGCCGCGCGTGTATTCGATGGTCGTACGGCACCCGGCGGCGGCCTGGTCAAGACTGATTTCCAGATTCAGGCGAATGTCTGCCGCAGTTTCCGGTGCTGCCTCGGCTTCAGGGGCCTCGTTTTTTGCCGCTTGCGGCGCGTCGACCGCAACAAGTTGCTCGTAGGCCGCGCGAATCGCCTTGAAGCGCTCACTGGCCAACGGGTCGCTGTTACGGTCCGGATGCCAGCGCATCGCCAGCCGGCGATAGGCGCGCTTGACATCGTCCAGGCTGGCGTCCGGCGCGATGCCAAGGATGGCGTGTTGATCGATGTCCATTTGGCGAACTCAGCGACGAGCCGGGGCAACTGCGGACCGCCGGCCTTCGATCTGGCCCAGCAAGTCGCCGATCACGTCAGCAATCAGCTTCGCGGTAATGCCGTGACGATCGCGGTCGGGGTTGTATTCGACTATTTCCAAGGCGCGCAATTTTTCGCTGCCGATCAGTTTTTGCAAGCCGGCGCGTACCTCGCCGACCGCCAGCCCCTTCGGCTCAGGGCTACCGACTCCGGGGGCCGCGGCCGGGTCGAAAGCATCGAGATCGAGCGTAATGCCGTAGCCATTTTCGGCACTCGAAACGATCGCTGCCGCCTCGTCAAAACAGGCTGCCAGCCCGCGTTCATCAATCTCGACAGCGCCAATAACGCGAACGCCCATGCGCGCCAGGAAAGCCGCCTCCTCAGCCTCCCAAGAACGCGGCCCGAGAACGACCGTATGTTTCGGATCGATTTGCAGGCCGTCTATACCCAGGCCAAGCAGGCGTTTGTCGCCGCGTCCGAGAAGACAAGCCAGCGGCATGCCGTGAACCGCTCCGGAGTATGAGGTTTCCGGCGTATGACTGTCGAGATGCGCATCGATCCACAAGAGTCCTAGCGGCTTGCCGACAAAGCGCGCAACGCCGCTCCAGGTACCGATGGCGACCGAATGATCGCCGCCGATGATCAACGGAAATTCGCCCTCGGCCAAAGTGGCGCTGACCCGGTCGACCAGGCGACGATTCAGCTCGGCGATCCGCGCGATTGGCGCATGGCCTGCGGCAGCGAGCGCATACAGCGTTTCGCCCCAGTCGAGACGGGGATGATGTTCGAGTTCATGCCAGGCCTGGGAGCGATGGAAGGCCACGGGCCCGTCCTCGCAGCCCCTGTCCTGCGCGCCAATTCCACTGGCAGCGCCGATGATGCGAACCCGGATCGTCATGGACACACCTGGTTTCTGAAAGGAACGGCTTGCCTGAACGCCGGTCAGCTGATGAAAGGCTCTGCCTTCCGGTCAGGCACTGAAATTTCGTGTATTTCGGTCTTGTTGATGATGAGTCGAACAAAAAAATAGGCGAAGAATGGCAGGGCCAGACCAAACGTGACGATCACCAGAACAATCCAGATCAGGGTCTGAAGAAGCACATCGCCAAAGTCCAGCGAACAAACAAACTTGTATTTTTTCATGGTGGCTCCCAATAGAGCGCAAGGATCGCCTGTCGCGGGCGATACCACCCAATCAAATTGCATTTCGATGGGTGCATTAACGGGTAAAAAAACAAAACGCCCCGAAGGGCGCCTGTTCACAGCATTGCTGGCGGAGACGGAGGGATTCGAACCCTCGATGCAGGTTTTGCCCGCATGCTCCCTTAGCAGGGGAGTGCCTTCGACCTCTCGGCCACGTCTCCGGATCCAGACTTCAACGAAGGCGCGGATGATATAGCCTCCGCGCCCTACGGTCAAACCTTACTGATCGAGGCCGAAGGTACGGTGCAGCACGCGAACGGCCAGCTCCAGGTATTTCTCGTCGAGCACGACGGAAATCTTGATCTCGGAGGTCGAAATCATCTGGATGTTGATACCTTCGTCGGCCAGCGCCTTGAACATCTTGGAAGCGACGCCCGGGTGCGAGCGCATGCCGACGCCGACGGCGGAAACCTTGCAGATCTTGTTGTCGCCGGTGACTTCGCGGGCGCCGAGTTCGGCCTTGACCTTCTCGAGAATGGCCTGGGCCTTGGCATATTCGCCGCGATTGACGGTGAAGGAGAAATCGGTGGTGCCATCGTGGCCGACGTTCTGGATGATCATGTCGACGTCGATGTTGGCGGCGGCGATGGCGCCCAGGATCTGGTAGGCGATGCCCGGCTTGTCCGGCACGCCGAGGACGGTAAGTTTCGCTTCGTCGCGGTTGAAGGCGATGCCGGAAATGATCGGTTGTTCCATGTTCTTGTCTTCCTCAACAGTGATCAGCGTGCCTTCCCCTTCGTCCTGGAAGCTGGAAAGAACGCGCAGTTTGACCTTGTACTTGCCGGCGAATTCGACCGAGCGGATCTGCAGCACCTTGGAGCCGAGGCTGGCCATTTCCAGCATTTCCTCGAAGGTGATGGTATCGAGCTTCTTGGCTTCCGGCACGACACGCGGATCGGTGGTGTAGACGCCATCGACGTCAGTGTAGATCTGGCATTCATCGGCCTTCAGCGCGGCAGCCAGCGCGACGCCCGAGGTATCCGAACCGCCGCGACCGAGCGTCGTGATGTTACCGTGTTCATCGACGCCCTGGAAACCGGCAACGACAACGACATTACCTGCATCGAGGTCGCGCCGCATGTTGACTTCGTCGATCGACAGGATGCGTGCCTTGGTATGCGTACTGTCGGTGAGCACCTTGACCTGGCCGCCGGTGTAACTCTTGGCCTGGCAGCCGATCTCCTTGAGCGCCATCGCCAGCAGGCCGATGGTGACCTGCTCGCCGGTCGCCATGACCATGTCGAGTTCTCGCGGATCGGGATTGGCCTGAATTTCCTTGGCCAGTGCAATCAGTTTGTTGGTCTCGCCGCTCATCGCCGAGAGCACGACCACCACTTGATGACCCTGAGCCTGAAATTTTGCGACGCGCCTGGCCACGTTTTTGATGCGCTCGGGATTCGCTACCGAGGTGCCGCCATATTTTTGAACAATCAACGCCATGAAATTATCCGGTTGAACCTTGAGAACGTGAAAAAACAGGGCAGGATTTTACTCCACCCTGTTTCCGAATGAAATTGCCGGTTAGAGATCGGCCAGAACGCGCAGATGGGCACCGACGCTGCGCGCCAGTGAGGTCATCACGTAACCGCCTTCAAGCATCGAAACGATGCGCTTGTCGCACATTTCGGCAGCCAGATTCTTCAGGTGCTCGGTACACCAGGCGTAATCCTTCTCGACCAGCTTCAGGCCACCCATGTCGTCCTCGTAATGACCGTCGAAACCAGCAGAAATGAAGATCATCTGCGGTTTGAATTCCTTGAGCCGCGGCGTCCACACCTGCAACACCGCATCGCGGAATTCCTCACCGCCACAACCGGCTGCGAGCGGCACGTTGCACATGTTGGCAGCCGGCTTGTCGGTCCCGCAATAGGGATAGAACGGATGCTGGAAGATGCTGCACATCAGCACCTTTTCGTCGCCGGCAAAGCAATCTTCCGTACCGTTGCCGTGGTGCACGTCGAAATCAATGATCGCCACGCGCTCAAGGCCATGCGCTTTCAAAGCATGACGGGCGGCAACGCCGATGTTGTTGAAGAAGCAGAAGCCCATCGGATTGGCTTTTTCGGCATGGTGACCAGGCGGGCGAACGGCGCAGAAGGCATTTTCGCATTCGCCGCTCATGACCAGGTCAACCGCATGACAACCGGCGCCAGCGGCGCGCAGGGCAGCCTGCCAGGTGTGTGGATTCATCGCGGTATCAGGGTCGAGGTGAACGACCCCACGTTCCGGCGAGGCGCGCTTGATACGCTCCAGATGCGACGCCGGGTGTACGCGCAGCAATTGTTCGAAAGTCGCTGCTGGCGCATCGTGATATACGAAATAGGCATCGATCCCCTGAGCGATCAGGTGATCGTTGATGGCGGTAAGGCGTTGCGGGCATTCCGGATGATGCGAACCCATGTCGTGCAACTGGCAATCGCGATGGGTAATAAAGGCAGTGGTCGTCACTTGTTCTCTCTCTGAACCGGCGCCCAGTGCGGCGCACGTCGAAATAGCATTATCGACCCAATCGCTGTGACGCTTCAAGCATTAGAATGGCTCGTGCCACCATTTCCCGGAAAATCCTGATGTTCGCAGCCACCCTCTCGACGCTCGCCACCAAGCCCCGCCCGCTCGACCCAGTCCTTGCCGCCGCCGGTCGCGTCATCCTCGGCAAGCAGGGCGAGATTCGCCAGGCGGTCGCCTGTCTGCTCGCTGGCGGCCACCTGCTGATCGAAGATCTGCCCGGCGTCGGCAAGACCACCCTGGCGCACGCGCTGGCCCGCCTGCTCGGCCTTGGCTTTTCGCGTATCCAGTTCACCAGCGACCTGCTACCGGCCGACATCACCGGCGTCTCGATCTACGAACGGGAGCGCGGCGAATTCCATTTTCTGCCCGGCCCGATCTTTTCCCAGCTGGTTCTCGCCGACGAGATCAACCGCGCGACCCCGAAGACGCAAAGCGCCCTGCTCGAAGCCATGGAGGAACGCCAGGTCACGGTCGAAGGCGAAACCCGTCCGCTTCCCGAGCCCTTTTTCGTGATCGCCACCCAGAATCCCTCGCACCAGATCGGCACCTTTCCGCTGCCCGAGTCGCAGTTGGACCGCTTCCTGATGCGCATCGAAATCGGCTACCCGGACCGCAGCGCCGAGCGGGCGCTGCTGGCGGCCGGCGGGCAACGAACGCGGGCCGACCAGCTAGCGCCCCTGATCGATGCCCAGGCCCTGCCTCGACTACAACGCGAGGTCGCTGCCGTACATGCGGCCGAGCCGCTGATCGATTACGTCCAGGCACTGGTCGAGGCGACTCGCCGCGATCCGGCATTCCAACACGGCCTCTCGCCACGCGCCGGACTCGCCCTGCTCGCGGCGGCACGCGCCTGGGCCTGGCTGGACGGCCGCGACATGGTGCTGCCCGACGATGTCCAGGCAGTACTGCCAGCGGTCGCCCGCCACCGCCTGCGGGCAACCCAGGGCACCGGTATGGCCAGGGCCGAGGACATCGCGGCACTGATCCGCGCAGTACCGATTCCCTGAAGCGATGGGCGTCATCGCCAGCCTCCAGCAGCGGCTCTTTCGCTGGCAGAGCGATGGGACGGCGCCGCTGCGCCTCGCCCAGCGCCGCATCTTCATCCTGCCGACACGCGCCGGCCTGCTGTTCGCCGCCGCGCTGCTCGCCATGCTCACCGGCGCCATCAATTACAGCCTGGCGCTCGGTCACGCTCTCGTCTTCCTGCTCGCCGGTCTGGCGCTGACCGGTATGGTCCATGCCTTTCGCAACCTGCACGGGCTGACCATCGCCCCCGGGCGTTGCCTCCCGGTTTTTGCCGGCGAGGTCGCCTATTTTCCGTTGCACCTTGCAAATGACCGCGCCATGCCGCGCCTGGCGCTTGAACTGCGCGCCGGAACAGAAGCCGCCAGTGTTGCCACCGCGGTCGCCGGACACGGCACGAGCGAAGTCGCGGTACCGGTCGTCTCGACGCAGCGCGGCTGGCTCGATCTGCCGCGCACGCGCCTCGCCACGACTTTTCCGCTCGGACTCTTCATCGCCTGGAGCTACCTGCAGCCAGCCATGCGCTGCCTGATCTACCCGCAGCCTCTGGCCACGCCGTTGCCGCCACTGCAACCTGTCGCCCGTGCCGGCGATCGCCATGGCGACGGCGGGCAGGAGGATTTTTCGGGATTCCGCGAGCGCCAGCCGGCCGACTCGCTTCGTCACGTCGCCTGGAAAGCCAGTGCCCGCGACAGCGCGCAACGTCCCCTGCTGGTCAAGCAGTTCGCCGGTGGGACCCAGAGCGAACTGCAGCTCGACTGGGCACTGACGCCCGAAACAGCACCAACAGAAACGCGCATAGCGATCCTCGCCGGCTGGGTAATGGCCGCCGAGGACGAGGGCGCCCGTTACGGTCTACGCCTGCCAGGCAACGAAATTTCGCCGGACAGCGGCGACCTGCACCGCCATCGCTGCCTGGAGGCGCTGGCGCTCTTTCCGTCATGAGTACCCGCCCCGCCGAAACCCTGGATCACGATGTTACGCCCTGGCTGCTGGCGGCGGCGCTGGCGACCACGGCACCGCACGTCATTCATCAGCCGGTCTGGCTCAGCGCTCTTGCAGCAGCACTTTTCGCCTGGGCCGGCTGGCTGTGGTGGCGCAACGAGCGGTTGCCCGGGCGCTGGCCGCTGGTGCTGCTGGTCGCAGTCGCCGCGGGAGGCGTGCTGTTTGAATTCCGCACCCTGTTCGGGCGCGATGCCGGGGTCGCCATGCTCGTCGTCTTCATGGCATTGAAACTCCTCGAACTACGCAGCCGGCGCGACGCGACGGTGGTCGTGACGCTCGGCTACTTCCTGCTGCTGACCCATTATTTCTACTCGCAGAGCATTCCGACCGGCCTCTGGCTGCTGGCCGCGATCATGCTGCTGACCGCGACGCTGATCCGGCTGCACGGCGGGCCCGCCATTTCGACCCGGGCGACACTGCGCCATGCCGGCCTGCTGATGCTGCAGGCGCTCCCCTTCATGCTCGTCCTCTACCTGCTGTTCCCGCGGGTAGCCGGGCCGCTCTGGGGCCTGCCGCAGGACGCCCACAGCGGACGCAGCGGCTTGTCCGACCAGATGACCCCGGGCACCATCGCCAACCTGGCTCTGAGTAGCGAGATCGCCTTGCGCGCCCGCTTTGTCGACCCGGTACCGGCGCGCGGCAAACTGTACTGGCGCGGCCCGGTTCTTGAAAACTATGATGGCCTGACCTGGAAACCAGAACGCAGCCGCGGCCGCGCTCCGGAAATTGAAACCCTGTCTTCGCCCATCGCCTACGAGACCACGATCGAAGCGCATCAGCAGCGCTGGCTGCTGGCCCTTGACGCGCCTGCCAATCTGGCGCCGGAAATCGGCCTTTCCGGGGCGTTGACCGCAACACTTCGCGAACCGCTCAACCACCGTCAGCGCTTTGCGCTGGCGGCGACGCTCGACTATCGCTTCAATGTCGACGAAGAAAAGCGTGTCCTAACCCGCAACCTGACACTACCGCCGGATGCCAGCCCGCGCGCCCGGACGCTGGCCGAATCGTGGAAAGCGGCGGACCCGGATCCCGCCCGCCTGATGCAGAAGGCACTCACCTTCTTTTCCGAAGAAAATTTTTTTTACACGCTGCGACCGCCGCTGCTCGGCGAACAGCCGGTCGATGACTTTCTCTTCGTCACCCGGCGCGGTTTCTGCGAGCACTACGCCTCGGCCTTCGTTTTCCTGATGCGCGCCGCCGGCGTCCCAGCCCGCGTCGTCACCGGCTATCAGGGCGGCGAGGTCAATCCGGTCGACGGCTTCGTCGTCGTTCGCCAGTCCGACGCCCACGCCTGGGCCGAAGTCTGGATCGCCGGCCAGGGCTGGACACGGGTCGACCCGACCGCGGCGGTTTCTCCGGCGCGTGTCGAAGGCGGCATCGTCGCCGCCATGCCGGCCGGCGAACCGTTGCCGACGCTGATCCGCCTGCGCAGCGACTGGCTGCGCACCCTGGTCTTCCGCTGGGAAGCGGTCAACAATGTCTGGAACCAGTACGTCCTCGGCTACAACCCGCAACGCCAGCGCGAACTGCTCGCCCGTCTCGGCATACCCGATGGCGACTGGCGAAACCTCGCGATAACGCTGGCCATCCTCTGCGCCGGCCTGCTGCTCGCGCTCACCGGCTGGAGCCTTTATCAGCGGCCGCGTCTCGACCCGGCCGCCCGTCTCTGGCAAAAAGCCTTGCGCCGACTGGCGCGAAGCAAAGTAAACTGTGCCCCTTGGGAAACGCCGCTGGCCTTGCTTGAACGCGTCGAAAACGACCATCCGACGCTGGCTCCGGCGCTCCGCGATGTGGTTGGCGCCTACCTGCAAGCGCGCTACAGCGGCATTCCCGACAACCTGAAAACCCTGCGCAGCGCCATCGCACGCCTGCCCTGACGGAGAATGATTTGAAACATGCCCTCGGCATCCTGCTGTTCGCTGCCTGCGCTGGACTGAGCCACGCCAAGCCAACTGCCAACAGCTTCGCCAACGATCCGGCAGTCATCGAGTTTGCGCTCGACCTCGAACGGCGCCACGGTTTCGATGCCAACGAACTGCTGCAGCAATTTGCCCAGGTACGATCCAACGATACGGTGCTGCGCCTGATCAAGCCGCCGACCTCACCGACCCAGCGTTCCTGGGAACGCTACCGCTCGCGTTTTCTTAACGAGCAGCGGATCGAGCGTGGCGTCCGCTTCTGGCAGGAAAATCAGGTGAGCCTGATCAAGGCCAGCGTCCTTTACGGTGTGCCGCCCGAAATCATCGTCGCCATCATCGGCGTCGAAACGGTCTACGGCGGCAATACCGGTAACTTTCGGGTCCTCGAAGCGCTGGCCACGCTCGCCTTCCGCTACCCGCGCCGTGCCGAATTCTTCCTCATCGAGCTTGAGCAATTCCTTCTGCTGGCGCGCGAGAACGGCATGGACCCGGTCGCCATCCGCGGCTCCTTCGCCGGCGCCATCGGGATTCCGCAATTCATGCCGGGCAGCCAGCGTCGTTATGCGGTCGACTTCGACGGCGACCATAAAATCGACCTCTCAGGCAGCGTCGAAGATGCCATCGGCAGTGTCGCGCACTTCCTCGAACAGCATGGCTGGCTCGCCGGCCAGCCGATTGCCGTCATCGCGCGCATGGCGGGCGAACCGGAGCGCGGCCTGATCGAAGCCGGCATCCAGCCGTCCTTGCTGGTCGCCGATCTGGCGCAGCAGGGAATCACCGCCGCTGCCGACCCGCAGGCAAAGGTGACGCTGGTAGATCTGGTTACGCCGGGGGGCGCGACCGAATACTGGCTCGGCTTCGATAATTTCTACGTCATCACGCGTTACAACCGCTCCAGCTTCTACGCGATGTCAGTGTTCCAGCTGGCCGAAGAAATCCGCACGCGCATGCCGGCCCAGTAAGACCGGCGCCGGGACCGACTAGAGGAGCGAGTCGCGGTCGACGCCGCGGCGCTTGATGATGGTACGCAGGCGATCGAGCGCCTCGGCCTGAATCTGGCGGACCCGTTCGCGCGTCAGGCCAAGCTCGCTGGCCAAAGCTTCGAGCGTCATGGCGTCGGCGCCACTCAGGCCATAACGCGCTTCGATGATCCGGCGCTGGCGCGGCGCGAGCTCGGCCAGCCAGTCGTCGAGCAGTTCGCCCTTTTCGTGCAGTTGTAGCAGCGTCTCAGGGTCGACCGCGGATTCGTCGGCGATGGCTTCGCCCAGTGAATGCGCTGGATCGATTTCCAGCGGCGCGTCGAGCGAAGCGATATGTTCGTTCAGATGCAGGATGCGCCGCACATCGGCGACCGGCCGATCGATCAGCGCCGCCACCTGTTCGACCGAGGTATCGCGGGTCGCCGCCGATTCCAGATGGCGAAAGGCGCGCAATACCAGGTTGATTTCCTTGACCACATGGACCGGCAGGCGGATGGTCCGCGCCTGGTTCATGATGCCGCGCTCGATTCTCTGGCGTATCCACCAGGTCGCATAGGTCGAAAAGCGGAATCCGCGTTCAGGATCGAATTTTTCCAGCGCATGGATCAAGCCGAGATTACCCTCTTCCACAAGGTCGAGAAGCGGTATGCCGCGGTTCAGGTAATGCTTGGCGATGCTCACGACCAAGCGCAGGTTGTGCTCGATCATCTTCTGGCGCGCCGCAAAATCGCCGGTGCGCAACCGACGCGTCGTCGCCAGTTCATCTTCCGCGGTCAACAGCGGTTTGGCACCGATTTCGTTCAGGTAGAGCTGGGTGACATCTTCGAGCAGATCCGGTTCTGGAGCAACCGGCTCGGGCGTTTGGAACGCTTCAGGTTCGCCCTCGGCTGACGCCGGATCATCATCTTCCGGATCGCCGAGCGCCGCCGGGGTCATCGCTTGGGCAGATAATCGGTCGGATCGATCGGCTTGCCCTGCTTGCGAATCTCGAAATGCAGCTTGACCATGTCGCTGTCGGTGTTGCCCATTTCCGCCACTTTCTGACCACGCGTCACCTGCTGGCCTTCACTGACCAGGATCTTGCGGTTGTGGGCATAGGCGGAGAGGAATGTCGCATTGTGCTTGACGATCAGGAGCTGGCCAAAGCCGCGAATTCCCGTGCCGACATAGACCACCTTGCCGGCTGCGGCAGCCACGACGGGGTCGCCGGACTTGCCGGCAAAATCGATGCCCTTGTTGCCCGATTCGTTGAAAGGCTGGATCACCTTGCCCGACGACGGCCACTGCCACGCCACATCGTCCGGCCCGGTGGCCACCGGCTCGGGTTCCGTCTTCACTTCCGGTTTGGGCTCGGGCTTCGGGGCGACCGCGACAACGGCCGGGGTCGCGGCGCTCTCCCCGGCCCGGGCGAGCCGCGTGTAGGCCTCGTCGGAGTACGGTTCCTTGCCGCCGCGCGGTTCACGCGTCACGCCATCACCGGCAACCGGCATCGCTCCCGAACCATCGAGTGGGCGCGATTCGACCACCGACCCGGTTCCAACAGGCTGGGCAACCACCCCGCCGGCCACCGAGGGCGCCGCGCCCGGCGGCGCCACGCGCAAAACCTGCCCTTCCTTGATCGAGCCAGGGCTGGTGATATTGTTCCAGGCCGCGACATCCTTGTATTCCTGCCCGTGTTCGAGCGCGATGCGGTACAGCGTATCTCCCTTCTTGACCGTGTAGTAACCGGCACCACCGGCAGCTGGCACTGCCGGCCTGACCGCGGACGAGGTTGAACGATCGACAATCGGCGCCGCCGGCTGCGTCATGCAACCGGCGATCAGAAGGGCGGAAGCCGCCAGGGTGAGTACGCGAATCATTGAGTTCCTGCAAGAAGTGGCACAAAGCGGACCGCGTCGAGACGTTTCTCGACAAAAGCGGTCGCTGTCCGTTCAAAGAGCGAAAGATACTGCTCCGAGGTGCCCACTGGCAAGACCAGCCGCCCGCCGAGCGCCAGTTGTTCGAGCAAGGCAGGAGGCACCTGAAGCCCGGCAGCGGCGACGATGATGCTGTCGAAAGGCGCCGCCTCGGGCATCCCCAGTCGGCCGTCGGCATGCTTGAGGCGAACGTTGAACTGTTTGAGATGGCGCATGTTGGCCTTGGCCTTTTCGAGCAGGCCGCCAAGGCGCTCGATGGCATAGACCTCGCTGGTGAGCTGGGCCAGAACTGCTGCCTGATAGCCGCAACCGGCACCGACCTCGAGCGTCTTGCCAAGCGTCTGGCGACCGTCGAGCAGCAGTTCGATCATGCGGGCGACGACGAAAGGCTGCGAAATCGTCTGGCCCATGCCGAGCGGCAGCGCTGTATCTTCATAGGCGCGCGAGGCCAGCGCCTCCTCGACAAAAACATGGCGTGGCACGGCGGCCATCGCGGCGAGCACCGCCTCATTGCGGATACCCTTCTCGCGCAGGCGCTCGATCATGCGCGCCCGCGTCCGCTGCGAGGTCATCCCGGTTCCATGCAGGCCGCTGACAGTCATCGCATCCAGTTCGTGATCGCTGCCAGTTGTGCCCGATGCGTCAGATCGACCTGCAATGGCGTAATCGAGGCATAACCACGGTCAACCGCGTTGAAGTCGGTACCCGGCCCGGCATCGGCGGCAGCACCGGCGGCACCGACCCAGTAAACCGTTTCGTTGCGCGGTGAACGCATCTTGACCACCGGCTCGGCCTTGTGGCGCCGCCCGAGGCGGGTCACTTCAGTGCCGCACAGGTCGGCATAGGGAATATCCGGCACATTGACGTTCAACAGCACCGGCTCGTGAATTGGCTCCCGGATAAATCTTTCGACCAGTTCGCGTGCGACGCGCCCGGCGGTGGCGAAATGCTTACCTTCAAAGCTGGTCAGCGATATGGCAATCGACGGTATTCCCAACAGAAAACCCTCTGTGGCGGCGGCGACGGTTCCTGAATAAATCGTATCATCGCCCATATTGGCGCCATGGTTAATACCGGAAACGATAATATCAGGCGTGTAATCGAGCATTCCGGTAACCGCTAGGTGAACGCTGTCCGTCGGTGTGCCATTGACGAAATAAAATCCGTTCGCCGCCTGTTTCAAATATAGTGGCCGATTCAAAGTCAGTGAATTGCTGGCGCCGCTGCTATTCTGTTCCGGCGCAACGACGACGATCTCCCCAACCCCCTCGAGAGCCTGAAAAAGTGCATGCAGCCCGGGTGCAAGATAACCGTCGTCATTACTCAATAAAATACGCATATCAAACCGCTAGGGACTCCATTTTGCCACCTGCAGACAACCATTCGACAACCCATTTCGGCTGGCGGCCACGCCCTGTCCATTCCAGCGCGGCATCTTTCGGGTGACGGTATTTGACTTTGA
>ENA-UOWG01002863-UOWG01002863.1-activated-sludge-metagenome-genome-assembly--contig:-NODE-2863-length-13920-cov-5.828417_pt1 | contig 13920 bp, 10 predicted proteins | sample MGYA00238147_ERZ761563 | MGnify/ENA primary metagenome ERZ761563 (study PRJEB28884, sample SAMN05720216) | anaerobic digester metagenome | isolation source: active sludge of municipal... | reverse complement strand
AGGTAACCCGTTATGGAAGGGTCGAAAAGCGCTTTGGCCGATGGCGGGAACTCACCGTCACCCTCCCAGACGATGAAGGTTATGGGTATCTTCGGGAAGGCAAAAAGCGTCAGGGAGGCGTCGCCGAACTGCTCTTCTTTTGCCCCCATATCCCGCCCTGCTTCAAGAAAGGCATATTTGTCGTAGCCGAAGGCATTGATAAGGGGCCTTAGGACCCTTTTTTCAAAAACGGGGTCATAATGCATGCATGCAGGTATGTCCCCGTAGGCCACTTTTTCGCCGCTCAAGGGTATTCCCGAGGCGGTGTTTATATAATGGAGGATGACGATCTTCGCGACAAGAGTGACATTGGCACCCCTGGAGCTTGAGAAAGAGAAGGCAGGTATGGAGAGCTTGATCGTTTCATCGAAATATGGGACATGCACCTCGAAACCGCTGCCTCTGGGTTCATGCCTGAGCCCGGCGAGGAAGAACTTTTCCTCCATCGCGCTGCCGATCAACTGCTGCCTGGCCCTGTCAAATACACCTTTATATGTTTTTTGTCTTTTCAGTTCCATTCATTATCGGCCGATCTTGTTTCTGACCTCTTCGATCTTTTTCCGGTAGTCGCCGCTATGGAATATCTCGGTTCCCATTACGAGAATGTTCCCGCCCGCTTCGACAACCTCTTTGGCATTGACAGCCTTGATGCCTCCATCGATCTCAAGGTCTATATAACGGCCGGCTTTATCTATCTTCTTTTTTGCCTCGGAGATCTTTTCGGCCATGGAGGGGATGTATTTCTGACCGCCGAACCCGGGGTTGACAGTCATTATGAGAACAAGATCGACAATTTGGATGACATGATCGAGAAGGCAGATGGGTGTCGCCGGGTTGAAGGATATGCCCGCTTTTGCCCCTGATTCCTTGATGACATCAAGGGTTCTGAAAAGATGATTGTCTGCCTCGGCGTGAATGGTTATGATATCCGACCCGGCGCGGGCGAACTCCTGTACGTATTGGGCGGGGTTGTCTATCATCAGGTGGACATCGAGAGGTTTTTTGTTGATCCTCCGCAGGGCCTCGACAAACATGGGGCCTATGGTTATGTTTGGAACGAAATGACCGTCCATGACGTCAATGTGGATAAGGTCCGCGCCTGCTTCCTCGACATCCCGTATCTCGTCGCCGAGACGCAGGAAATCGCAGGAAAGGATGGAGGGCGCGATGAGGATATCTTTCATATAAGCCTCCATGGTCAATAGATATTTATAACAATCTCTTCGGTGGAACTGAATATTGTCCTGGGCAGCACTGAATATTCGATGCCGTTTCTCGATGCCGCCTGGTCGCCTCTGGCGTAGTTGACCCTGTATCTGATCCTCTTGGCATCAAGCTCGTCCGCCAGTTCGTTGTAATTGATGTTTTTTGTGTCGGCCATGAAATAATAATACCTGATCTCAGATCCGACGAAAAAAGTAATTCGGCCATATTCCAGGATATCGCTTCCGGAAGAGGGGACCTGCGCGATTATCTTGCCTGCTTTTTCGTGGGGGACCATGACAGTTTTTTCCAGGACGAGGTGTTTTTCTGACAGCACGAGCTGCGCCTGCTCGGGGGTGAGTCCGACGAAAGACGGCACCTTCATCAGCTCGGGCCCTTCGGAGACGATCACGTAAACAACTCTGCCTTTTTTTGTGGAGATGTTTGCGTCGGGTTTCTGGACCGTTATATGGTTGTATGGCACGTCGTTGCGCCGTTCATAGCGCATTACAACAAGAGAAAGGCCCTTGTCTTTGATAAGTTCCCGCGCTTCTTCCACGGTTTTTCCCCGGACGTCCGGGCAGATGGTTGTCTGCTGAAATTTGAGTGTAAGGCTGATCGTCAGATACGTCGAAAGGCCGAACACCGCAATAGGTGCCAGAACATAGAGTAATATCTTTATCAGTTTCATAGCTTTTTCATTCGCGCTATAAAGAAACCGTCCATAGCTGTTTCATGAGGCAAAGAAAGGAAATAATCCTTATTAAACAGGAACGGCAGGGGTTTTTCAAGTACAAACTTCTTTTCTTTTGCCAGGTTGTCTATGACCTGGAGGGTTTCTTCAGGTTCAAAGGAACACACGCTGTATATGATCTGCCCTCCTCTTTTCAGGAGGTCCCAGATGGACTGGAGAAGGGAAAACTGGTAAGCCCCGAACTCGGTTATGTCCCTTTCGCCGCGCCTCCACTTGATCTCCGGATGCTTGCGAATGATGCCCAGCGATGAACAGGGGGCATCGACAAGGATGGTGTCGAAGCTGGCGGCCTTGAAGGGCGCCCTGAAGGCGTCAGCGCAGATGACATTGCCCGGGGATGATGACAGGCTGAGACGTTTCAAGTCGTTATCCATGGAAAAGACGCATGCGTCAGGACGAAGCAGGCCTATCTGTTTCGATTTGGTCCTGGACCCTGCGCAGGCGTCGAGGATGACCCGTCCTTTCGCCGCGCTCACCGCCATGCCTGCAAGCTGTGAGGCCTCGTCCTGGACGCTGATGAGTCCTTCGCTAAAGAGGGTGCTTTTTATGACCGGCGAGAGCTTCTCCGCAATAACGGCGGACGGCGAAAAACGACCGCTGCGTGCGGCAATGCCAATATCGCCGAGACGGCGTATTGCCTCGTCAGCGGTGATCCTGGAAGTGTCGACCCTGAGGGCGAACTCGGGTTCAGTGTTGAGCTTCGAGAGAAGCTTTTTCGTTTCGTCTTCACCAAACCGCAGCAGCCATCGCTTCGCGAGCCATTCAGGGAAAGTGAGTTCCAGGAACTCGTCACGGTGAAGACCGTGGATCTCCTTATCGTTTGCAAACTTCCGCAGGACAGCATTCACAAATCCGGCGACGAATTTCCCCCTTGCCTTCTTTGCGTAGTCCACGGCCTCTTTGATAACATGGTAGTGGGCTTTTTTCATAAAGCCCACCTGATAGATGCTCATCCACAGCAGGTACCTGATGTCACTGTCGATCGGTTTCGCGGTATAACGGGAGAGAACATGTTCAAGGTAACCGCGCCAGCGGACCACCCCGGATGTGATCTGGTAGATAAGGGACTGTTTTCCTTCGTCAAGGTGTGAGCGGGAAAAAATGCTGTCGATGGTTTCATCGAGAAACCTTCCCGATTCAACATCTTTGATAATACTTATCGAAATGGCCCGCAAGAGGTGTCCGAAATTATCGGTGATAGGCCATCTCCTCCAGTCTCTTTATCCTTTCTTCGACAGGCGGATGGGTGCTGAAAAGAGAAAGGACGCCTCCCGCGCTGAAAGGGTTCATGATAAAAAGAGGTGCCGTGGAAGGGTTGGCGTCATTCATCGGGTTTCTCGCGATACCGGCATGAAGTTTGCGAAGCGCTCCTGCCAGGTAGAGGGGGTTGCCGGATAAGGACGCGCCCCCTTCATCGGCAAGGTACTCACGCGAACGGGAGATAGCAAGCTGTATGAGCATCGCGGCAAAAGCGGCTATAACGGAGAAAAGGATAACAGCAAGGATGTTGCCGCCGCCTTCATCATCATCACTGCCGCCCCCGAAGAATGCCGCAAAGCGTGCCCAGCTGGCGATCATGGTGATGGCACCCGCCAGGGTTGCGGCTACGCTCTGGATGAGGATATCGCGGTGTTTGATGTGGGAGAGCTCATGGGCGAGTACGCCTTCAAGCTCCTGGTCCGTCGTGATGCGCATGATCCCGGTGGTTACCGCAACGACGCCGTGTTCCGGATTACGGCCGGTCGCGAATGCATTGGGACTGTCGCTTTCTATTAAAAAAACCTTCGGCATGGGGATGGAGGCCCTCTGGGCGAGGGATGCCACCGTGCGGTAGAGCGCCGGGGCGTCCTGTTCGGAAACCTGCTTTGCGCCGTACATGGCGAGGACGATCCTGTCGCAGAACCAGTAGCTTATAAAATTCATGACCAGTGCCACCATAAAAGCGATCATCGCGCCCGATTGCCCTCCGATGATGCTTCCAAGTCCGACAAGAATGACTGTCAGGACGGTCATGAGAAAAAAAGTCTTGAATCTGTTCATAAAACCCCCGGTCAAATCAATATGCATAGATTATAAACATTCTGACGGTTTTATCAAGGTCTGCCATGTTCTGAAAACCTTGCCTTTTTGGGCGGAAAGGTCATAAAATAAACGGGCAATTTGAGAATCATCCATGATTGGACGATAATCATCAGCAAACCCGTATTTTTGCAGAAAAAGCGCCCCGGTGAGTGTAGCCGTGCGGGAGTATAAAGTCGGCCCTATCGATGAACGACGGTAATAATAAGAATATAAAAGATGCTCTCAGGGAGAGCGAAGAGACCGCACGCGCACTTCTGAATGCGCCGCCGGACGCGGCGTTCCTCGTCGACATGGAAGGTACGCTGATCACGGTCAATGAGAACCTTGCAAGGCGCTTTGGAAAAAAAGCGGACGAGATGACGGGCCGGAACATTTTCGACTACATCGCCGGTGAGCTTATCGGGAGCCGAAAGGCCCATCTGCATGAGGTTTTCCGCACCGGCCGGCCCTGTTCTTTTGTTGATTTCAGGGACGGACTGTGTCTTGAGAACCACTATTACCCTTTGTTCGACGGCGGGGACAAGGTGGCAAGAATAGCCGTTTACAGCCGCGACATCACCGAAAGCAGGCGCGCTCAGGAGGCCCTCAAGGAATCCGAGGAGCGTTACCGGTCGGCCATAGAGAATTCCAATGACGGCGTTGCCATAATGCGGGGCGGGATCCATCTCCATGTGAATAAAAAATTTGTCGAGATTTTCGGATACGACGAACCGGGGGACATTATCGGCAAACCCCAGTCGATGGTCGTTCATTCCGATGATTACGAAAGGGTGAAGGACCTGACGGACCGCAGGCAGAAAGGGGAGAACGTACCTGACCGTTACGAGTTCAAAGGGATAAGAAAAAATGGCGAAACCATATTTCTCGAAGTTTCGGCCACTGCAATAACCTACCGTTATCAGCCGGTCGCGCTGGTTTACATGAGGGATGTCACGGCCCGGAGAAAGACGGAAGAGGACCTCTGGCTTACCCATTTTTCAATAGATCACTGTTCTGAATCGATCTTCTGGATCAAGCCGGACGGGCGCTTCATTTACGTCAATGAAGCCGCCTGTGCGAGACTTGGATATTCCAGGGACGAACTGCTTGCGCTGTCCATTATGAATGTAGACCCGAAATACACGAAAAGGCAGTTCTCCGCCCTCGGCAGGATCATGAAGAAGAAAGGCTCCACGAAATTCAGGTCCGACCATAAGACGAAAGACGGAGCGGTATTTCCCGTGGAGATCATTGCCAATTATATTCGCTACAATGATGAAGAGTTGATCTTTTGCTTTGCCAGGGACATCTCCGAGAAGGAACTGGCGGAAGAAAGACTGAGTACTGAGAGGCACAGGTTCCAGGTCCTCATAGAGAACGCTCCCTTCGGAATGGCCATGTTTGACAGCGGCGGGAAATATCTTTATTGCAACCCTAAATTCACGGAGATATTCGGTTACGATCTTTCCGATATCCCGGATCGGGAAGCCTGGTTCGACAGGGCCTACCCCGATGAGGCCGTCAGAAGGACTGCCTGGAGTTCCTGGCAGTATGACGCGGCCGTGAAAGAAGCCGGGGAAAAGATGCCCAGGACCTTTCCCATAGTGTGCAAGAACGGGGAGATGAGGTTTATTAATATCATAACCGTGCGTCTCGAAAATGGTGATTATGTCGTAAGTTATGAAGATATAACAAGGAGGCGCCATGCCGAGGAGGCCCTCGCCGACGAAAAGGAACGCCTCGCCGTCACGCTTCGTTCAATCGGGGACGGGGTGATCGCGACAGACCGCTCCGGAAGGGTAGTTCTCATCAATTCAGTCGCCGAGGAACTGACCGGCTGGAAACAGGAAGAGGCGGAGGGTAAAGACCTCAACGAAGTTTTTCACATCATCAACGAAAAGACCCGCGAGAGATGTGAAAACCCCGTCGTAAAGGTATTGCGGATGGGGACAGTGGTCGGTCTCGCGAACCATACGGTCCTTGTATCGCGAGGCGGCAGGGAACTCGTGATAGCCGACAGCGGGGCGCCTATCAGGGGCAAGGATAAAAACATCGTCGGTGTTGTCCTCGTCTTTCGCGATGTGACAGAAAAGAAAAAAATGGACGAGGAGCTCCAGAAGATGAGCAAACTTGAATCCGTGGGGATCCTCGCGGGCGGCATCGCCCATGACTTCAACAATATCCTCGCGGCCATCCTCGGCAATATCTCTCTTGCCAGGCTGCATGTGAAGGTCCAGGATGAAAAGGTATACAAACGTCTTCTCGATGCGGAACAGGCAATCCTCAGGGCCAAGGATCTTACCCAGCAGCTCCTTACGTTTTCAAAAGGCGGATCGCCTATCAAGAAAACAACATCCATCGAAAATATCCTGAAAGAGACGGCAGGTTTTGCCCTGACAGGTTCACGGGTAAAATGCGAGTTTTCTATCGGCAAGGATCTGTATTCAGTTGACATTGACGAAGGACAGATAAGCCAGGTTCTCAACAATCTTTTCATCAATGCACAACAGGCCATGCCGGGAGGAGGGGTCATTACCGTTGGGGCCGACAACATCGTCGCGAAACAGGGCATTATCGAACACGGTGTTTTCCTTCAACCCGGCGGGTATGTCCGGATATCGGTGCAGGACCATGGGGTAGGTATCCATAGCAATCATGTCGACAAGGTGTTTGACCCTTATTTTACGACGAAGCAGAAGGGCAGCGGTCTTGGTCTTGCCACATCCTACTCGATCATCAAGAACCACGGCGGTCATATAACCCTGGAATCAAGACTTGGTGCAGGTACAACCTTCTTCATTTACCTGAAAGCGGCGAAACACGGCAGGAAGCATGTAAAAAACAGTAAAGAAGACCTTATGCTGACGAAGATGAAGGGGAGGGTCCTGCTCATGGATGATGAAGAGATGATCCTTCGTTCCTCGAGTGAGATGCTCAGAAGTCTTGGATATGAAGTAGAGTGTGTCACGGAAGGCAATGAGGCTATTGAAAGCTATATTAAGGCCCGAAACGCCGGAACCCCTTTCGATGTGATCATCCTTGATCTTACAATCCCGGGAGGCATGGGCGGCAAGGATACCATGAAGAAACTCTTCACCATGGATCCCGATGTAAAGGTGATCGTTTCCAGCGGTTATTCGAACGATCCCATCATGGCCAGGTTTCATAAATACGGGTTTAAAGGTGTGATCGCCAAGCCCTACCTCATGGAGGAACTGGGTGAGGTGATCATTCATGTCATTCGCGGCAGCGAAGTGATCTGAAGACGGTTTGAGCCGTTTTAACTGCTCGAACCGTTTGAACGTTAAGAAGCCTGGAAAAACAAAAAAGGTCTTTGTCTTTAAGCGCTCAAGCGGTTCAAGCTGCTCGAGCGGCTCAAGCTTTCTTTCGGGCGAAGACCTCGATGGCGGAGCGGCCCTCGAGGGGGCACTTGTTCTCGCAGATGCCGCACCCGTTGCACAGTTCATCGATGACATACGGTCTTTTCAGGATGACCTTTCTGCCCTGATAGTCGACGTCGCTCACGGTCTCGAACCTGATTGCCTTTTCAGGGATCGGGCAGTGTTCCTCACAGACGATGCAGTTGAGCTTTTTCGCGTAAGGCAGGCAGAGGTTCCTGTCAATGACTGCGGTCCCAATGATGCTCTTTTTTTTCTTCTCGGGAGAGAGCCCCGGTATGGCGCCCGTTGGGCAGACCTGACCGCAGAGCGTGCAGTTGTATTCGCAGTATCCCAATCTGGGGATGATGACGGGCATGAAAATACCCGTTATACCCGCCCTCATAAGGTCAGGATACAGGGCACTTCGCAGACAGACCTTCATGCATTCGCCGCATCGGACGCATTTCTTCAGGAACTCGCTTTCGCTGGTAACGCCTGGAGGGCGGAGGAGGCGATGGTCTTTTTCGGGCCGACGGAACGAGAATGCCTTTGAGAGAAAAATGCCGGAAAAGAGGCTTCCCAGCAATATCCTTTTAGACAGGACAGGCTGTTTCCCCGTGCCGGCGGCGGATGCAAAGGCTTTTTTTACCTTGAAGGGGAACACAACTCTGTCGAAGCGGCACTTTACCCTGCACTGCATGCATCGGATACAGCCGTCGGCCTGAAAGATCTCTTCGTCGAACGCGGTGGCACAGTGGTCTTTGCATTCGCCGCAATCCTTGCAGATCCGCCCAGGCATTCTGCTGAAGATCGAAAAGCGTCCCAAAAGGCCAAGGAGCGTGCCCAAAGGGCAGATGTTCCTGCACCAGTTCCTTTTTTCGAACCTTTCGAGGAAGAGGATAAAAAGGAAGATGGCAAGCGACAGGAATGCTAGGGGGTAGAAGGTCTCCCGGAAGGGAAGGACATAATCGCGCAGAAAATGGTAAACAAACCCGACGTGGTCCCGCCCGCCCCCGGCCAGTCCGTACAGGCCCGACCATCCTGCACGTGCAGTGTAACCCAGAAGGGGATACAAGAAAAAGGTGAGCGCCCTGATGAGGATCGCGAGGGGGTCAAATACGCCCGATATATTGACGGAGAAGAGGGACATGACGAGGAGCGTGAATAGGATGTAATATTTCAAAGGGCCCTTGAGGAAGCGTATCGGAGCGCTCCTTCGCATCTTTTTTGTGAGAAGGTCGATGATGGTCCCGAGAGGGCAGATCCAGCCGCAGAAGAACCTCCCCAGGATCACGGTGAACACCGCCGTGAGAATGGCGGGGATGAGAAGCGCCGTGAAACCCTTCACGGCGAAGAGATAGCTTGCGAGAACGAGAGGATTGGCCCTGAAGAAACTGTTCACGGCCACGGAGATCTCGTCCTTGCCCCGGTAGTCGGTGATGATGAAGAGGAACAGGAAGAGGGCCAGGAAGAACAATTGGGAGATGCGGGAGGCTGTTACCTTCATAAGAAATATAAGATTATTTCAATGTTTGCGGTGCGTTTCAAAGATCTCATTTGTTCCAGCCATTTTTTGATGATGAAGGCATTGAAGGTGTGCTTTTTGTCTTTCCGGCTGAAACAGTTGAAACGGCTGGAACTGTTTCCGGGTTCACGCTTTTATCACCTTTATCTTGTTCAGATCCATCTCCCCGAGGCCGCGTTTGTGTGCGGTGACTGTTGTAGAGAGGTCCCGGGGGTTCATGCCGAAAAGGGTTGTAGCGTATGCGTCGGCGGCAACGATGTCCCGCGAGGCGATGACCTTGTTCAAGACCTTGACGTCCTTCAGGCTGCCGCCTTGAGGGCCATGGGCTGTGAGGACGCGTGTCGCATCGATAATGACAAGATGGCTCTTGACCCTGCTGTTCACGTCTGCCAGGGCATCCTCAATGCTGCGGTGGATGTGTCCCCTGTTTTCGCCCATGATGCCCATCAGGTTCTTGAGTCCGAGTGTGAGTCCTGTAAGGCTATGGTGCTTTGCGATGGGCACGTTGATGAAGACGTCGGCCGCGAGGGCCTCGTCATAGAGAGGCCAGTCCTTCAGAAAGCGGCCGTTGAGAGTTGTTTTTTTGAAGCGTTCATTCTCGACATGCTTGACTTCGACGTTCTTCATGCCTTTCAGAATTGCCGGAATGCCGCTGTTTTCGTAGCAGCGCCGCGGGTCGGCACAGGTGTTGTCGAAGATCTTTACTTTTTTTGCACCGGCGGCAAGGCATTCTTCTATAACGGCCTTAATCACCACCGGATTGGTGTTCGCGGCATATTCGGGTTTCCTGTCCCAGCCGATGTTAGGTTTGACCACGACGGTGTTGCCCGGCTTAACGACGACCTTCATTCCTCCCAGGGCGGCGACGGCCCTGCGGGTGACCGCCGCGTGATCTGTCCCTTCGGCGACGGCTACGACCGGCTGGCCGGACTGGGCCATCAATCGGGACGGGAGCTGGCTTGCAAGAAGTGTGGAGAGGGTGGCCTTCAGAAAATCCCTGCGTTTCATTGTGCCCTCCGTTCTTTTGCCTTATATTGCGTCCTTGTTGCTTGCGTCGATGGCATTATCGATCTCGGCCTTCAAGGCCTCCGGCAGTCCCTTGATGTCGACGCTTAAAAATCCCCTGACGATCGTCGATGTCGCCTGGTCTTCGCTCAGACCCCGCGACATCAGGTAGTTGATCTCTTCCTGCGCCACCTTGCCGACGGCCGCCTCGTGGGACATATCGACACCCTCCACGTGGCCTTCGAGCTGCGGGATGGAATCGATGATGCCGCCCTTGAGCAAAAGCCCCTTGCATTCGAGGTGGGCCTTGATCTCCGGCGCTTCGCCGATCAGGTGGCCCCGGTTGATGATATGGGCCCCATTGCTGATGGAACGCTGAACGATCTCGGCCCGGGAACCCCTGTTCTTAAGGTAGATCCTGCCGCCGATATCGAGATGGGAACCCGGCGTTCCCACGATGATGCTGTAGAACATTGCCGCGGCGTCGTCGCCGACAAGGTGTGTCGTGGGGTACATCTGGATGGAACGGACCGGTTTCATACAGATGTAGTTGTTGATGAAAACGCCGCCTTCTTCAACGCGAGCGACTGACCTGGGACGGACGTCCATCTCCTCGGCCCAGTTATGGATCATGGTAAAGCTCAGTTTCGCACCCTTCTTAACAAAGAACTCTGATATTCCCACATGGACGCCGCGCTTCATGTGGGGCGACGTGGCACACCCGGTGATGATATGGAGCTCCGAACCTTCCTCGGCTATGATGAGGTTATGGACGTTCTGCTGGAGGTTTTCCTTGTCGAGATAGAGGCAGGCCTGTATGGGGTATATGCTTTTGCTTCCGGGCAGGGCCCTGATAACGTAGCCGTCGTGGAGCTCGAGGAACGCCGAGGCGGTGTATTTGTCCTGGTCCACAGGGACAAGTTTCCAGAAATATTCCTTGACCCAGTCATGTTCCTTCAGTGCCTGCGTCACCGGCATGACCTGGATGCCTTCCTCATTGCTATGGCAGTGGATGACGGCGGTGTCCTTCTGGAGGTATGTCCCTCCCCGCCCCTTGTCGGTCACGTCGAGCCCCGACATGATGAGCCTTTTCTGTTCTTCTTCCGGGATGGCGCAGATCTCTTCCTCGGCGAGGTATTTATGGGGGACGAAGGACGTATCGAACGTATCGAGGTCAAGGTCGTCACCGAAGGCCGCCTTCTTGTCGAGTGCCTGTCTTGCCCTTTCTTTGAGTTCTTCTACATTGTACATTTTACACACTCCTCGTATCCAAGCTGGCCGATGCACTGGAATATCTCCCGGGGATTTCCGACGCACGCCAGCACCCCGTCGAAAAGCACCTGGCCTTTATCGGCCGGGACGTAGTCAAGGATATAGCCGGTGTGCGTGATGATGAGCCCCATCTTGGTCCTTTCCTCCCACCGGCGGGCAACAGGTTTGGGGTTGTTCGCCTTCTGTGAATCTTTCTGGAGTATCTCGGCGATGGTTGAGCCGATAAGGGCCATGTTCTCGATGTCCACACCTGACTCCGGTTCATCGAAGAGTATAAGGTCCGGGTTCTGCGCCTTGAGCTGAAGGAGCTCTGAGCGCTTTATCTCACCCCCTGAGAAACCGGCGTTCACGTCCCTGTCAAGGAACTCCTCGAAGTTGAGGGACCGCGCTATTTCTACGGTGTCGACCTTTGTTTTTGCGCAGATATCCACCATCTGCCTTGTCTTGAGGCCGTTGATCGTGGGAGGGCGCTGGTAGGACATGCCGATGCCGAGGGCGGCCCGTTCATTGATGGGAGCGCGGGTTATATCAGTGCCTTTGAAGATTATCTTGCCTTTTTTTACGACGTACTGGGGATAACCCATGATGGTCATGAGAAGGGATGTTTTCCCCGAACCATTGGGTCCGAAGAGAATATGTGTTTCTCCGGGCCTTATCTCGAGGTCAATATCCTTCAGGAGGGTCTTTCCCGCCAATTCTACCTGCAGATCTTCGATGATGAGCATATCGAACTCCTTTGGATGGCGCTTTGACGTTCCTGAATCTAATTATTCTATTTTGTTTGTCAAGGGTCAAGGGATATAATAGATATATGGACATATTCAAAGAAATGGACCGGCGGGATGTTGTACGGTTCATCTGTTTCCTTGGTGTTTCCATTCTTATGCCCCACTGCGCGGATTCGAAAGAGGTGGAGCGCCTGTTTGACAACGAGGACCGGGAGGGCTTCTATATCAGGTTCATCAAGCCTGTCAGGCCCATTGATCCCGCCAGGTGGTCCCTCAAAGTGAGCGGGCTCTGTGAAAAAGCCCGCAGTTTTACCCTTGAGGCCGTTAAAAAATTACCCAAAGAGACCCAGGTCTCACGAATGAAATGCGTCGAATCCTGGTCAAGCAAGGCAAAATGGGGCGGGTTCAGGCCGAAGGCACTTTTTGACGCGGTCAGGCCGCTTGCAGAGGCGAAATACCTCTATTTCTACAGCGCCGATGATTATTACGAATATATATCTCTCGAAGAGCTCCTCAAACCACGGGTTCTTTTTGCCTACGAGATGAACGGCGGGCCGCTCCCCGGCGAATACGGAGGTCCGCTTCGCCTCCTGATGCCTTCAAAGTACGGTTACAAGAGCGTTAAGAGCATCGTGAGGCTCGAGTTCCTCGAAAAGGACGGCATTGGGTACTGGTCGAAATACGGTTATTCCAGGGATGCCACGATCCAGCCCGGAACCGACCACGCCCTGGACCTCAAGACCTACAAGAGGATAACAAAGCCGGGAGAACCGGAATACTGAGAAAACTGGTAATGGGTCCGAGATTACCGTTTGAGCCGTTTCATCCGTTTAAACCGTTTCGACTGTTAAAGACCTCTGATCTTTTTAGTTTTTCCCGTTGAAACGGCTGAAACAGCTCAAACGGCTGGAACCGTTATTCTTATAACCCATAACCCATAACCCATGACCCATAACCCATGACCTATTACCCGTTATTACATCTTGGACAGTTTCCTGAAGGCGTCAATCTTGTCCCGGTCGCCCATTTTTGCCTTGTCGACACAGGTTTTCAGAAAATCTATGGAGTGTTCGTAGGTGGGCCTGTCCACGGGGAAAGGGTATCCGTCCTTTCCGCCATGGGCGAAGCTGAAACGCGCCGGGTCCTGGAAACTCGGCGGTGCTTTGTAGACCAGTTCGGAAACGAGAGCAAGGGCGGCCATGGTACGGGGGCCGACGCCGCGTATGCCGAGGAGGTCCCTGAACGATCCGGGATGTGCCTCGTGGATGGTCCTGAACATCTTGACAAGCCGCCCGGTGTTGACATCCTCGGGGGATATATAATGTCGTTTCGGCATGGAAAGGGTGATATCATGCCATGTCTTCGCCATTCTGTCAGGGTTTTCGCCCGTAAAATCGACCGCAGCGCTCCTTGCGTCACTGCTTTCGCCGGCAACCAGATTGAGCACATCCTGCGTGTGGTCGCAGGTGATGCCCGTATGGGGGTCCGATATGATGTCGAGGCCGTCCCGTGAGAACCACTGGTAGCGGCGCGCGTCCTTTCTCTCCCCGTTCATTCCCTGCTGGATGATGGCCCAGGAGCCATCGGGTGTGAAAATGAAGGTGTGGTGGTACAGGTTATATCCGTCCTGGACGGCGGTGTTGTCAATTTTTGCGCAGAGCCTGCTCGTGGCGATCATGCCGGAGACATCGATCCCCCATTTTTCACCGTAGCGCAGTATATCATCGGGGGTCCTGATGGCGCGTTTTGCCTTGCCCCCGCATATGGCCAGCGGCACGTCGTCACCGAGGGTTGCAAGCCCTTCTTTCATGGCCCCGCAAAGGGTTGTCGTGAGACCGCTGGAATGCCAGTCGAAGCCGACAACACACCCCAGCGCCTGGAACCACAGAGGGTCGGCAAGCCGCGAAAGCAACTCCCGTGTGCCGTATTCCAGGATGATGATCTCGGTGAGGG
>ENA-UOWG01002861-UOWG01002861.1-activated-sludge-metagenome-genome-assembly--contig:-NODE-2861-length-13927-cov-7.036981_pt1 | contig 13927 bp, 7 predicted proteins | sample MGYA00238147_ERZ761563 | MGnify/ENA primary metagenome ERZ761563 (study PRJEB28884, sample SAMN05720216) | anaerobic digester metagenome | isolation source: active sludge of municipal... | reverse complement strand
CTGCGGTGCCCCAGCAACCATCGAGAGCACGGGAAACTGTTCTCCCCCGCCGTTGACGATGCACGAGCGCTCAAAATCGACCCCCCATCCAGTGAGCCAAGCAGCCTGACAAGCCCCGGAGAACGCGTGGACTGTGCCGAGCCGCAATGCCACTGTGCACCGCCCGCCGTCTTTCACGACACCGCGCCAGTGAGCGAAAGCATCCACACAAGCCGCGACTATTCGATCGGTCTCCAGCGCGTTGACCTCGGCTTCAGTCTCCGCCTCTTCATGGACGTCGAAGTCAATGCAGAAGGTGCCGAAGAGCGCATCAAACTTGGGCTCCTCAACCCGCGGAGACGACTGGTAGTCCCAGACTTGGAAGTCGCAATTGGGTGGGGCGATCGTCAGCGCAGCATCGAGCAGGTCCGGGAGTCGATCGAAACCAATGAAGCGAACCTGAGGCTTCCGCTGGGCAAGCTGGCGAAGTACCGATCCGGAATAGCACCCCAATTCCCCAACGCGTCCGCTCTCGAGGGCCAAGACGCCGGACACTTCGATCGTCCCGACGTTGCACGCCAGAAGCGCGTTAGCCTGGGCAGACATGAGCGTGTTCGCGTCTTGAACAGATTGAAACTGCGCATAGCCGTCATGAATCGGCCGAATGCCATCTCGGACGTCATCCATCGTGCGACAGAATGCTTGAAAGCGCTCCTCCCCAACCCGCTGGCGGAGGACGAAATCTGAGTAACCAGGAGGGAGATCGAACCGCATGCCCTCGGTCTTGAGGAAGGCCATGAGTTCGGCATACAGCTCTCCGTTCAATTCCGCCATCGATTTGGGGCTCCCTAGGTGATGTTGGGCATCGGAGGCTTCCACAAGTTGCAAGAAGTTGGCCACTTCGGCCTTTCTGCACTGTCATACACCAGGCGACGCGCAGTGCCGGGGAGGCGGTGGCCCCACGACAGCATCATCCTAGCGTGGGGCCGTCAGTCCCCCGTCATTCCCCAGTTCAGTCGGTGCAGAATGCAATAAGGGGCCCGATCTCTCGGGCCCCCTCGCCCACCCCGTACTCTACCAGGATGGTGTGACAATCTGAAAGATCGGGCACGTCGCCCAATCCAGGCTCACCTCACCCACATTCACTAAACCCGCACACATGGCACTTCATGCACCCCTCGGCGTATTCCAGCTGGGAGGAGCAGTCGGGGCAGGCGCCGGACATCGGCTCATGGTGGCTGATCATCTCGAACTGCTGCGCCCCCTGGGTCACCTTGACCGTCGGCGCCACCTCGGCCTGGGCCTGGCCGGTCGGCATCAGCTCCTGCTGGACCCCCGCCTTGTCCTGCATCCACTTCTCGATGGCAATGCCCACCGCGTCCGGCACCGAGAGCACCTTGTTGGTGCCGAGGCCGATTGTGCGGTCCGAGCTGATGCCGCGGAGCTGACGGTGGATCTCCTTCATCGGGATCCCTGACCGCAGCGCCAGGCTCACCAGCCGGCCCATCGCCTCCACGTCCGCCATGAGCGCCCCGCCGGCCTTGCCGAGGCTCATGAACACCTCGAACGGCTGGTGCTTGTCGTCTTCCGTGATGGTCACGTACAGGGTGCCCAGTGGCGTCTCCACCCGGCGCGTGGTGCCCTTCAACGCCTCCGGCCGGCTCCGCTTCTGGCGCCGCTGCAGGTTCTCGGCCTCCAGGTCGTGCACCATCTTCCGGAGCCGCTCGTTTTCGGCCCGAATCTCCGCCATCTCCCCCATCAGGTCAGCGACGTGGACGTCGGCTGAAGCCGACGCTCGGCCCGCTTCCCCGCCCTCCAGCGGCGCCATATCGGAGCGGGCCACTGAGGCGCCGCTGGAAACGGCCTGTTCATGGACCTTCTTCGCCGTGGCCCCCGTCGAAAGCACCTGCATATCTCTAGAGCCATCACGATATACAGTGACGCCCTTGCAGTTGAGATGATACGCCAGCCGGTAAATCTCCTCCACGTACGCCTCGGTGGCGTCGTTGGCGAAGTTGCAGGTCTTCGAGATGGCGCTGTCGTTCGCCTCCTGGAAGCCGGCCTGCATCCGGATGTGCCACTCCGGCTTGATGTGGTTGGCCGTGACGAACACCCGCTGCCACTTTTCCGGCACTTCCTCGAAGTTGATGTGCCCCGCCTCGGCGATCCGGGTCATCAGGTCCTCGGAATGCCACCCCTCCCGCTTGGCGATGGCCACGAAGTCCTCGTTGACATCGGGCATCAGCACGCCGGCCTGGTTCCGCATGAACGCCACCGCAAAGAGCGGCTCGATGCCGGAGCTGCAGCCGGCGATGATGCTGATGGTGCCGGTCGGCGCCACCGTGGTGACGTTGCAGTTCCGGAGTTTCCGCATCGGACGGACGCGATTACCGGCCGCATCGCGAGCGCAGGTGGCGTCCGGACCCCAGATGCTCTTTTCCCACTCCGCGAAGGTGCCGCGGATGACGGCCAGCCGCTCCGACTCCACCTTGGCCTCGTTGTCCACGAAGGCCTGGACCCGGGCGCCGAGGGTGACGGCCTCCTCCGAGTCGTAGGGGATGCCGAGCTTGATGAGGACGTCCGCCCAGCCCATCACACCCAAGCCGATGCGACGGATCCGCTGGGCCAGGTCGGTGATCTCGGGCAGGGGGTAGTTGTTGGCGTCGATCACGTTCTCGAGGAAGTGGGTCGAGAGGTGGATCGTCTGGCGGAGGCGGTCCCAGTCGAGGCTGCCGTTCTCCACGAACACGCCGAGGTTGATCGAGCCGAGGTTGCAGACGTCGTACGGGAGCAGGGGCTGCTCGCCGCAGGGGTTGGTGGCCTCGTAGGCGCCCAGGTGCGGCACCGGGTTGTAGTGGTTGGCCTTGTCGATGAAGAACACCCCCGGCTCGCCGGTGGCCCAGGCGCCGTGGATGATCTTCTGCCAGACCTCGCGGGCCCGGAGCTTCCCCACCACCGCCTTGGAGCGGGGGTGGAACAGCTCATACTCGGCGTCGGCCTCGACCGCCGTCATGAAGGCGTCGGTAATGGCCACCGAGATGTTGAAGTTGGTGATCTTGGTGGTGTCCGACTTGCACTCGATGAACTCGAGGATGTCGGGGTGGTCCACCCGGAGGATGCCCATGTTGGCGCCGCGGCGGGTGCCCCCCTGCTTGACCACCTCGGTGGAGGCGTCGTACAGCGTCATGAAGGAGACGGGACCCGAGGCCACGCCCATGGTGGAGCGGACCACGTCGTTCTTGGGCCGGAGCCGGCTGAAGTCGAACCCGGTGCCGCCGCCCGACTGGTGCACCAGCGCCATGGAGCGCAGGGTGTCGTAGATGCCGTTCTTGCCGTTGGAGAGGTTGTCCTCCACCGGCAACACGAAACAGGCCGAGAGCTGGCCCAGGGGCCGGCCGGCGTTCATGAGGGTGGGGCTGTTCGGCATGAACTCGCGGTGGGCCATGGAGCCGTAGAAGGCCGAGGCCAGCTCCTCGATGGCGCCGCTGGAGGCGCCGTACTTCTTGTCGGCACCGGCAATGGTCCTCGCCACACGCCAGAAGAGATCCTCGGAGGACTCCACCGGCTTGCCGGCGTCGTCCTTGACCAGGTAGCGCTTTTCGAGGACGGTCAAGGCGTTCGGGGACAGGTCGAGCGCGCCCCGTGGCGAGGATTGAGTCATGCGGGCCCCATCCCTTCATATGAAGGGAAATTTTTGGTGGTTCGGAATGTCACAAGAAGATAACCGGACAGTACCGAAGAGTGGGATGCAAAGTAGGCAAAAGGATGATGCGAAGCAATGCGCGAAAAAACGCCGGAGCGGCGGGAAAATTAAGTGTTAACATCACAAAGGTGATGATGGATGGGCAACATCCCAATCAGGGGTGGGCGTATGCCCACCCCTATCGAAGCAAAGTCGCAGAACCGATGCGGTGTTGCGATCGTCGGATCGAGGCCAACGTCCGGCTGAGGTCACGGATTTGCGTTTCGCTGGTTAAGGGGTGGGCATACGCCCACCCCCACGCCCACCCCTAGCTGGAAGGGTGAACGACAGGATACTTCCCCGCCCGATGATCCCTCGCCTGATCCACATAATGCTGCCAGGTACCGGTGATCCGCTCCGCCAGCTCCGGCGTCACCTGCCGCACAATGCGCCCCGGCACCCCCATCACCAGGCTCCCCGGCGGCACCTGCATCCCCTCCGGCACCACCGCCCCCGCCGCCACCACGCTCCCCGTGCCGATCCGGACCCCGTTGAGCAGGATGCTCCCCATCCCGATCAGGCACTCGTCCTCCACCGTGCAGCCGTGCAGGATCGCCTTGTGCCCCACCCCGCACCGCTCGCCGATGGTGCACGGGAACCCCGCGTCCACGTGGACGATGGTGCCGTCCTGGATGTTGGTGCGGGCCCCGATCACGATCGGCGCCATGTCGCCCCGGAGGACGGAGGTGTACCAGACGCTCGATTCCGGCCCCAGGGTCACGTCCCCCATGACCACGGCGGTCGGCGCCACGTAGGCGGTCTTGTCGATCTTCGGCACGGACGTCCCTCGGCTCATTGAGTAACCGGCTCCAGCCGGATCTGGGTCCACCCCACCACCGCCACGCCGTCCTTGGTGGCCGGCGTCCAGCGCATGGCCAGGGCGTACCGATTGGCCAGGTCGTTGAATTCGGCGCTGTCCGACGGCCGGAGCGGCGCGACCTCCGCCGTCGTCCCGTCGGCGTTGACCTTGACCAGCAGGATCGCGGGCCGGGGCGTCGGGAACATCCCCGCCGGCACCGGCACCCGGGGCGGCGCCAGGGGCGCGGCCCGGACGTCCCAGCAGACCTGGTCCTTGTTGTATCCCCGCCCCGGCCGGTCGCAAGTCGGGGCGCTGGTGTCCACCGGCCCCAGGCTCTGGGTCCCCCCGCGCCGGGTCCGGAGCGGCTCACCCACCGGCGTCAGGTCCGGCGAAAAGGTCAGCTCCAGCCCCGACCGGATGTTGACGGTGTCCACATAGAACACATGCAGCGGCGCCGAGATGGCGACGATGTGCGGGCCCGGGTTGAGCCGGATCGGGGTCGAATCGGGCGCCTGGTCGTCCACCATGACGGTCGTGCCACGCGGCAGCCCCACGATGCGGAGGAAGCCGGGGGGGCCGCTGGGAGGCGGGGAAGCGGGGACGCGGGGAAGCGGGGAAGCCGCGGAATCAGATTTGGTCGTGTCGGCCCGCGTGGTATCGGCCGTACCAGTGTCGGGACTCGTGCTGTCTGGCTTCGTCGTGTCCGCCGGGGCGACGGCCACTGGGGCGACGGGTGCCGGAGTCGAATCCGCCGGGGGGGCCTTGGCCATCGGGCCGTAGCCGAGCTTCCCCGCGCCGAATACACCGCCCGCGCCCAGCAGGACCAGCAGCAGTATCCACCCCAGCGGGTTCTTCCGCTCCCGGAGGTCTCGCTGCGCCGCCGAGCGCTGCATGACGGGTCGCCCCGGCCCGGAGGTCCGCGCCGGCCTGGCGCCGGTGGCGTCCGCGGTGACCGCCGGAATGGGCGTGGTCGGCATGGCCGCCAGCCGCTCCCGTGTGCTGGCCCCCGAGATCCTCCTCGGCGCCGCCGGCCGCCCCTCGATCTCCTCCACCAGGTCCAGCCCCGTCTGGAACCGGTCGGCCGGGTCCTTGGCGATCATCTTCTTGATCACCTGGAACAGCCGCCGCTCGTCCGCCGTGTTGAGCACCGGCTCCGGGATCGGCTCCATGATGTGCTTGTACCCGATGGAGAACGAGTCCTCCCCGTCGTACGGCACCTGCCCGAGCAGCGCCTGGTACGCCACCACCCCCAGCGAGTAGATGTCGCTCCGGCCGTCGGTCTCCTGCGCCCGCGCCTGCTCCGGGCTCATGTAGTGCGGCGTGCCGATGGACATCCCGGTGCCCGTCAGCCGTTGTCCGCTCGCCGCCTTGGCGATGCCGAAGTCGGTGATGACCGAGGCGCCGTGCTCGTCGAACATGATGTTGTCGGGCTTGATGTCGCGGTGGACGATCCCCTTTTCCGCGGCATAGTTGAGCGCCCGCCCCGATTCCACCAGGATCCGCCGGATGTCGGCCGGCGGGAGCCGCCCGCCCCCCTGCAGCAGCGTGGCCAGCGAGCCGCCCCGCACCAGCTTCATCACGAAGAAGATGACCTGGCCGCTCCGGCCGACCCGGTAGATCGGGATGATGTTGGGATGTTCGAGCTGGGCGGCGGTGCGGGCCTCGCGCTGGAACCGCTCGACGAACTCGGCGTCGAACGCGAGGGAGAACGGCAGGACCTTCACGGCCACTTCGCGGTCGAGCGCCTTCTCGCGCGCCCGGAAGACGATGGCCATCCCGCCCCGGCCGAGCTCCTCGAGGATCTCGTACTCGGCGGCCAGGGTGTCGCGGATCAGGCTGGTCTGGGAGAGGTCCCCTGCGGCCACGGCACGCGGATCAGCGCCGCCACCGACCCTGGCCCCGCAAATTGGGCAGGCGGTCCAGGCGTCCTCCAGCTTGTGGCCGCAGTTGGCACAATGCATGGGGCAAAGCTACAGGCTGGCGGGGAAGCGGGGAAGCGGGGAAGCGGGGAAGCGGGGAAGGCCCCGCCTCGACCCTAGGGGTCGATTATCGTGAACTGCTGCGTCCGGTAGTCGTTCGAGCTGTCGCCCCGGGTCACCTTGACGCCGAGGGTGTAGGTGCCGGCCTTGAGCCGGGAGAGGTCGATGGTCCGGTTCTCCCGGTCGGTGTAGCCGTTCGACACCTCGTCGAACTTGAGGCTGATGGCGGACCCGCCCTTCCCGAAGAGGCCGCCGCTCCCCCCCTTCCGGACCACGATCTCCGTCCTCATCGGCGTGCCCGGCGCCGCGCCGTACACCTCGTAGTAGAGCTGCATCTCCTCGGTACGCCGGAAGGTCTCGAGCGGGTTGAAGTAGACGGTGTCCTCGGGGGCGGCCACCCAGGAGAGGTTGTTGGCGCGCCGGCCGAGCACCAGGTCGCTGATCGAGTGCCGGGTGTCGGGGCTGATCCGGACGGTGTCGGTGGGGAGGATGATCCCGGCGGCCTCGCCCTGCTGGATCATGATGCGGTACTGATGCACCCCCGGGGGGGCGTGCACCTGCGCCCGCCCCACCAGGTGCTCGGTGACCGGCACCGGCGTGCGCGAGAGGAAGAAGCGAGTGGTATCGAGCGAGGCGACCGCCTTGCCGGCGGAGTCGAGCACCGAGAAGCGGACCCGGACCGGATAGACCTGCCCCCGCGAGGTGGTGATTCCCGTCAGCGACCCGCCGGCGATCGCGTACGCCACCTGCACGAGCGCGCCCGCGGAGTCCCGCCCGACCGCCAGTACCTTCACCTTGGCGCTGATAGGCCGGTCGAACCGCAGCTCGTAGCTGTCGGTCGTGGTCCCGCGCTGGTAGCTCTGCCGTCCGGTGCTCCGTTCCTCGGCCATGTACCGGCTGATGCTGGCGCCCCCCGCCCCCTTCATCTTGGTGTAGAGCGGTGAGATGTTCTCCCGCGAGGTCAGCAGCGCCTCGGTGGTGGAGTTGCTCGACAGGGAGGTGGTGGCCCCCTGGAGCTGCACGGCGGTGGCGTAGCCGAAGATGTCGAGCAGGCTCTCGACCAGCTTGTAGTCCTGCACGTCCTCGCGCGAGACGAAGTGGAACACCAGGTCCCCGTCGGGATGGCGGTAGACCCAGGTTTCGTTGGGCTCGATCCCCGGCGCGGCGTAGAACGACCGATCCGAGGGCGTCCCGTGCCGCATGTAGATCATGCCGCGGTCGTCGAACTCCTGGCTGCCCGAATGGTAGATCTCCTCGATGTTGTAGTGCCGGTTGACGCTGGCCAGGCGAAAGTTCTGCCTGCAGTAGTAGAGCCGGCGGTAGTGCTCCTTGAGCCGCTCGTTCGGGCTCCGGAGGCTGAGGTTGTCGCGGCCGGTCCAGAACTCCCGGAGCCAGGCGGAGCGGGCCTGCCCCGCCGTCGAGTCGAACCCTGCCAGCTCCTCCGCCGAGGCGAAGTAGGCGAGGTCCTGCCGGTAGAGCGGCACGCTGAGGGTGTCGTCGTACCCGGCGCCGTCGTAGTAGTTGGGGACGCCGGCGTCGAGCCCCACGCCGAGCTGGGCGCGCGCCAGTTCGAGATAGCCGAGTCCCTTGTCACCGCCGTTGGCCAGGTAGGCGGTCAGCGCCGCGATGGCGGAATCGGGACTGCCCACCTCGCGCTCGATCCGGCCGCGCGCCAGCAGCACCTGCGGGTTCGCCGCCGACTTGGTGCCCGCGCTTTGCCGGAGCGCGTCGAGCGCCACGTCGAGCCGGATGTTCACCCGCTGCGCCAGCGCCGTGTTCGACAGCTCCACCAGCCCCTGCACGAATCCAGGGTCCACCTCGGCGGAGCGGGCGTAGGCGTCGGCCGCGCGCGCCATGGCGTCCTTGCCCACCATCGTCTTGAGCCCCGTCACGATGGCGATCTGCGAGTCGCCGATGGCCAGTTCCGCCATGCCGAGCCCGTACCAGGCGTAGGGCCAGGTCGGCTCGAGCTGGGTGGCCCACTCGAACTCGGAGGCGGCATCCTCGTAATGCAGCCCCGCCGCCAGGTCGCCGTACCGCAGCGAGAGGAAGCCGAGCCGGAGGTGGAGCATCGTGTTGTCGCGGTCCGCCTTCGCCTCGGTGATCATGAGGCGCTCCCGGCGGAGCAGCATGATGGTGTCGGAGATCTGGGAGAGGGTGTCGCGCCAGGACTCGATGGCCATCCGGTCTGCCGCGGACTGAGCGCGAAGCGGGGTGGCAAGCATCATGAGCGCCGCGGCGGCCGCGATGGCCATGGCGGGGCAGCGGGGCCGCGGGGCAGTCACGGCGGGGCCGCGGGGCTGCGGGGCCGCGGGGCGGTTGATCGGTGCGAACGGAGAGTTCATCGGTCCTGTCAACGGGAGTGTACGACTTGGTGACGCACGACTCACCGATGGATTCACACTTTGGGGTGGGCTACTGCCCCGCTGCCCCGCTGCCCCGCTGACCACCTGCCCCGCTGCCCCGCTGCCCCGCCAGATACGCCAGTATCCCTGCATACACCCCCTCCGCGTACATCCGCTGCCCCAGCGGGGTGCGGAGCGCCGATTCCTGCTCGGGGATGGCCATGAACATCGCCTCGGTCAGGATGGAGGGCATCCAGGTGGGGCGGACGAGGGCCAGGTCCCCCCTCCCCACGCCGAGGTCGCGGAGGGCGAGTCGCTTGACCAGGGCGGTCTGCACCGCCATGGCGAACGGTGCGCTCCGGGGCTGGTTGTAGAAGACGCTGGTGCCGCTGTTGGTGAGGGGGTTCACCCCGTCGGGGAGGGCGTTGTTGTGGACGGAAATGAGGAGGTCGGCATCCACGCTGTCGGCGTAGATCGGCCGCCAGGCCAGGTCCACCGGGGTGTCGGTGGTGCGGGTCATCAGCACCTCCGCCCCACCCTGCTCCAGGAGCGTCTGCAGCTTGAGCGAGACGCCCAAATTGGCCTCGGCCTCCCGGTACCCCGTGGGGCCGGTGGCGCCGCCGGGCGGGTGGCCGGCGTCCACCACGATGCGGAGCCCCGAAAGCGGGCGCGCAGGATTGATGGCGGGCGGCCGCCGGATTTCCAGCATCAGATCGGTTCGGTCCCACCGGGTGCGATACCCCCACACCTGCTTCGTGAGGTCGAGGGTGATGGTGACCTCGTCCGCCGTCGCCTGCTGCCAGGTCATCTGCTCCACCAGCGAGTCCGCCCCGCCGTAGCGCATCCAGTTGACGTCGGCCGAGGCGCCGTAGAGCCGGACCGTCAGCGACTTCTCCGTCTCGGTGACGAGGTACGGCACCCGCGCGCTGAGCGGGATGCGGAGCGTGGCGGCCTTGGGCGCAGAGCTGAGCACCACCGACCCGACGATCGCCTCGAGCGGCGGCGTGCCCGCCGGGAGGGCGTGCGCGTCGGCGGCATTGATCCAGGCGAGCGACGTCTCAGACAGGTGGAGGCGGAGGTCGCCGTTGAGGCGGCCGGACACGTTGGCGCGCGTACCGGAGGGGAAGAACCAGTTGTAGGTGGCTCCCGGCGCCGCGCGGCCCACCGTCAGCCGGTCAGTCTTCCCGGTGCCGGCGGTGTCGTCGTTCAATTCCACCACCACCGGGAGGCTGTCGAGCAGCGACACCCGGAGCGGCCACCGGGCCCGCACCGTGTCGGCGCCCTTGATGGCCTCGACCGTCGCGAGCAGCGTGTCGGCGCCCTCGGCGCTCCGCCGCCGGCAGCGGGGGCAGCCGGGCGCCGGCTCCGCGCCCAGCAGCGGCCCCGGATCGGCGCCGAAGGCTCGGCCGCGCAGGACGCCGACGTAGCGGTCGGCACGCACCGACCGCGCCAGGCTCGCCGTGTCCCGGTCGAAGGCCCGCACGCCCCATGAGACGTCGTCGTAGCCCACCGAATTGGCGAGCGGCACCACGGCGCCGTCCGGCAGCACCAGGCGCACCTCGGAGCCCTCGGCGGCGCGCACGGAGAGTGGGAGGTACTCGTCGGCCGGCCACCAGACCCGGCCCTGCGGCCTGAAGGAGAGGGTGTCGATCCAGAGCGGGGTGGTCTGCGGCGCGGCCCGCGGCGCGCGGCGCACGCGGTAGGTCATCGAATCCCGGGCGCCGCCGGCCCGTACGGCTACGAGGTTGAACGCCATCACGCTGTCGGGCGGGAAGCGGAGCCAGGCCAGGAAGGCGCCGTTCGGCCACACCTTGACCGAGTCGCCGTTGATGGTGAGCCGCGCGTCGCCGGTGCCTGTGCTGCCGAAGAGGAACGACCACTCGCCGGCCGACACCACGTCGCCCTTGGCGGGGTACACCACGGTGAGGTCGAGCGGCCCCGTCACCGGCTTCACGGCGGGGAGCCGGCCCCGGTTCGGATCCACCGGGACGGCGGCGGCTTTCGGCTTGGCCTTCGGGCGGGCCTGCTGCGCGGCGAGCGGCACAGCGGCAATCAGGGCCAGGACGAGCAGTGGAAGGTGACGCAGGCGCATCGGCGGAAGGTACTTCCAGAACACGACTTGCGACAAGCACCCTCGGCCCGTTCCGGGAGCGGTCCGAGCGATTGACGGCCTCCCGGTGGCGGCCTAGATTCCGCCTCCCCTACCCCTTTCGGCCCCGGAGCTCTCGTGGCGCGCAGTTCCACCGTAACCGCAAGCCCCAAGAACTGTCCCGGCCGGTGACGACTCCCTCCGTCCATGTGTCGGTGGCGGGCCGCACCGACGTCGGCCGCACCCGTGAGCACAACGAGGACACCTACCTCGTCGCCGACTTGAGCACTGGCAAGCTCTGCGACGCCTCCGAGGCACAGGTCTGCCACATCGGCCCCCGCGGCTCGCTCTTCATGGTGGCGGACGGCATGGGCGGCGCGGCGGCCGGCGAGCTGGCCAGCGCCCTGGCCGCCGAGGCGATCCACCAGCACCTGATGAAGACGTGGGCCGCCGAGAGCGACACCAGCCGCGAGAAGTTCGCCTTCCGGGTGCGCGAGGCGGTGGAGGAGGCCAACCGGCAGATCCACGCCCACGCCAAGGCCAACCCCGACGTCCGCGGCATGGGGACGACGGTGACGGCGGCCGGCGTGTACGGATCCGACCTCTACCTGGCGCAGATCGGCGACAGCCGCGCCTACATGGTGCGCCGCGGCGTGGCCACCCAGCTCACCAAGGACCAGTCGCTCACCCAGCGCCTGGTGGACGCGGGGGAAATGACCGAGGAGCAGGCCGAGAAGAGCGAGCGGAAGAACATCATCCTGCAGGCGCTCGGCCCCGACCCGAACATCCGTGTGGACCTCACCTACGAGGAACTCCGCCGCGGCGACGTCCTCATCCTCTGCTCCGACGGACTGAGCGGCCAGGTGAAGCGCGAGGAGTTCGCCGAGTACGCCGGGCGCATTTCCGACCTGGCCCAGCTCTGCAGCGCGCTCATCGACCTGGCCAACACCCGGGGCGGCCCCGACAACATCACCGTCGTGGCGGCGCGTTTCGACGGCGACGGGCTCCCGCTCAGCGCCACGGCCCCCGAGCCGGGGCACCACGTCGTGCAGCTGCCCGGCGACGAGCCGGCGGAAGAGGACTTCCGCGTCGGCTTCCAGACTGGCGGCATCCGGGTCCAGCCCCGCAAGGTCGAGCTGCCGCCGCTGCCGCAGCCGGCGCCGGCGCCCGAACCGCGGCCGCTCCGTCCCCGCCCGCCGGTCGGCCTCATCGGCGCCGCGATCCTCCTGGCCGCGGCGCTGCTCTACTTTCTGATCACCCGATGACCCCGCGCCTCGCCATCCTCTCCGGCGGTCGGGCCGGCACCGTCGAGCCGCTCACCGGCGCCGTCTCGAGCGTCGGGCGCCACCCCACCTGCCGCGTGCGGCTCGACGCCGACCAGGACACCGAGGTTTCCAACCGCCACGCCGTCATCCAGAAGAAGGACAGCGTCTGGACGGTGCGGGACCTCGGCAGCATCCACGGCACCTACCTCAACGGCACGCGCATTTCCGAGGAGCAGCCCCTGAATGACGGGGACCTGCTGCGGCTTGGCGCGTCGGGGCCGGAACTCCAGTTCCTCGTGTCGGACCGGGCGCAGGTGGCGGAACCGGCCAGGGCACCGGCGGCGTTCCAGCCGGCCAAGCCGGCCCTCAGCGCCGAGGAGCTCAACCGGATCATGGAGGAGGAGCACGCGGGACAACTCGCGCGCGAGGCGGCCAGGGCGGCCCACAAGCGTCGCCTCGTCCGGCTCGTCGGCTCGGCGGCCGCCGCAGTGCTCGTGGTTTCGGCGGCGCTCTTCTTCTGGCGGCAGCAGGTGGCAAAACGGGAGGCCCAGGAGGCGCACCTCCTCCTCCTGGCCACCGCAGACAGTCTGATGGCGAGCGTGGCGGAGCTGCAGGCCGTCGTGCCGGCCATGAGGGCGTCGCTCGACTCGTCGCGCGCGGCGGCCAGCCGACTCCGCGCCTCCCTCGAGGCCGCGGGACCGGGCTCCCTGGCGAGCCCCGGCATCATGGCGCGGCTCGACTCGGCCATCACCCGCGAACGGGACATTGCGCGGGCGGCGGAGTTCGACCCGGCCGTCGTCGCGGCGCCGAGCCTGCCCGCGGTGGGGCTCGTGATCGCCCAGTACGCCGACGGCAGCACCGCGTTGGCCACCGGCTTCGCGGTGCGGCGGGACGGGACCGGCGGCGTGCTCCTCACGACCCGGCGGGTGGTGGTGGACGCGCAGGGCAACGCTCCCGTGCAGGTGCTGGTGCTGATGCCGGGCGCGGCGCGGCCGATTGCCGCGCAAATCGTGGCCACCCACACCACGGAAGACGTGTCGCTCCTGCGCGTGCCGCTTCGCGGCGGGATCCCCGTGGTCCAGGGGCTCGCGTGGAAGGAGCCGCCGGTTGCCGCGGGCAGGCCGCTCGCCATCGTCGGCCACGCGCCCCCGATCACTCCGCCGCCCGACGGCGATTGGCGGAAGGCCACCGTGTCCCTCACCACCGCCACCGGGACGGCGGCGCGGGTGGCGCCGGGATTCATCACCGTGGACGGGTGGGGGTCGAGCGTCGGCGCGGGGAGCCCCGTCATCGACGCCGAGGGACTCGTGGCGGGGATCATCGCCACCGCGGCGCCGTCGGCCGGCGGACGGCTCTACGACGCGGTGCCGATGAAGTTTGCGCTGGAGTTGCTGGATCAGCTGCAATAGGAAGGACTGAGGACCGGGGAACCACGGGACTGAGGACTGGGGGCTGAGGACTGAGGCCGCATCGGCGCCCTCTCAGTCCTCAGTCCCCAGTCCTCAGTCCTTTCTCCCCTAAAGTACCACCCACCCAATAAGTAGCGTCCCCCCCAAGATCACGACCGACCATCCCAGCCATCTCCGTGCATCCCGCACCCCATCGTCGAGCGCGGTGAGGTTCGTCCGCGCGCGGACGGGGCCCCAGGCCCCGGCGGGGCGTACCCGCGCATAGAAGGCGTCGAGCACTGTGGCGCTCTCCGGTTTCGTCAGGAACATGACCGGCACCC
>ENA-UOWG01002857-UOWG01002857.1-activated-sludge-metagenome-genome-assembly--contig:-NODE-2857-length-13941-cov-4.203946_pt1 | contig 13941 bp, 20 predicted proteins | sample MGYA00238147_ERZ761563 | MGnify/ENA primary metagenome ERZ761563 (study PRJEB28884, sample SAMN05720216) | anaerobic digester metagenome | isolation source: active sludge of municipal... | reverse complement strand
AACAGGGCCGATTCCGTTCCCAATAGGCTGTTTCCCATCTGTTAAAACACATTTAACTTTCATGTGAAAATGTTTTCCAATCGCGACAAATTTTCTTTGAAGCACTTTTGCTTCTTTTTTTGAAACCTTTGTTCCTTTTCCATAAGGGATGTCAATTAAAACATATTTGCTCCCCATTGCAATTTTTTTAGACATAATTGAAGCAAGAAGCTGAGCTTTTGGATCAATCTTCAAAATCTTTTCGATTTTGATTATTTTTTCGTCTGCAGGAACAACTCCTAGAGCTCCGCCCCAAATCAAGCAAGCATTCGTTTTGTAAATTATTTTCTTTAATTCTTTCATTGAAAATTCCACTTTAGCGATTGTTTCTATAACATCTGCGGTTCCTGCTGGGCTTGTAATTGCACGCGAAGAAGTTTTTGGGAGAGTTAATCCTGCAGCAGCGCAGATTGCTACAACCAAGGGAGTTGTTCTATTTCCAGGAATTCCCCCAATAGAATGCTTGTCTGAAAGAACCCTATCTTTAATTTCCAGCCGATTTCCTGTTTTAATCATAGCTTCAATCAAATAGATTGTTTCTTTCATGCTCATTCCATTTCGATACATTGCAGAAACAAAAAGAGAAATCTCTGAGTCTGACAATGCATTTCTTACAACATCTCGGATTATCTCTTCAATTTCATTCCTTTTTAACCTTCGATTGTCTAATTTCTTTTTTATAAAGCCAAGACTTTGAGGAGCTGGAGCAAAACTTATATCAATTTCTTGCCCATTTTTTAATTCGATTATATTTTTTAACTCTGAAGAAACAACTATCTCTTTTTTCCCGACAGTTCCAGTGATAGTATTTACTATTGTTGAAATTTGCTTTGGAGGATTTGAAGCAGTTTTTATTAAAATTCTATCTAAAGAATGGACTCCGATTTTTTCAGCAGTTTCCTCATTCAATAAAGCCACAGGAGCGCCTGTTGACCATTTCAAAAATCTAACTTTCAAGTTCATAACTTTAATCTTGTTCCTCTTTTATTAAAACACTTAAAAATTTCTTGTTTTTATAGATATCTAAAAAGATAAGGAAATATCCTATAATCAATGGGCCAAGTATCAGTCCCAGAATTCCGAATAGCAATAATCCTCCCACCATTGCAAGCAAGATTACCAGAGGATTCATTTTGGTTCTTTTTGAAACAATTAAGGGGCTCAAAATATTTGTCACCAACCCTGTGATTAATCCAAATACGACGATTCCAACACCTGAAACTACATTTCCTGTTGCAAATAAATAGATTGCTAAAGGAATCCAAACAATTGTAGGCCCTATTGCAGGCAAGATTCCTGCGAGAGTTATTAAAATAGAAAACAACACGGGGTTAGGAACTTTGAATAAAAAGAAACCTATTGTAGAAATTGCCCCTTCAATTAGCCCGATGATTATCTGTCCATAAATAACTGAAACAGTTACATCTTTTGTGGATTTGAATATCTTTTCCCTAATTATTCTTGGAAAGGGCAATACTTCTTTTACTCCTTCGATTATTTTTTCTTTATCTCTAATCACAAAAAAGAAAGTCAATAAGACCACGAAGAGCTGTGCTAGAATCAAAGGAAAGTCTAATAATAAATTTGAAACTGAGTCGAGCATGTTAGTGGTTGTTTCTCGCACAAAAGAATCGAACACAGATCTGACTCCTCCAAAAACTTCTGCAGATTTAAACAAGGAAGGAAATGCCTCTGCTAATAATGCAATAACATCAACACTCTGAGAAAAAAGAACAATCTTGGTTACTTCTTTGAAAATTAAAGGAATTAAGAGAATAATTGGCACAATAATCAAAATGATTAAAATTAGGGATAAAATTCCTGCAGAGATATTTTTATTTTTAATGAATTTTTTTAACCAATCGCTAAGAGGATCGAAAATGAACACTAAAAGAAGCCCTGTCACAAGAGAATACAAAAAAGGTCTGACTATCAAAAAAGAGAGTACCAACAAGAGAGCCATTAATCCTAATGTCACAACTCGCCCGATATAACCCTCGTCTAATCCCATAGTATTATTTAATCGATTAAATTTATAAAGGTTTGTTATGAATATTCTTAAAGAGGATAATTTATCTTTAAGATGAATTTTATCGACAGAATTTTTAATAAAAAAACCGAAGCTGGCAATTGGAATCATTTGCAATTCCAAAGATTCAGCAAAGGCGAGTTCAAAAACAAAGCTTTAGTTAGCGCAAAGAAATCTGGAGAAAAGTACACTATTTCCACTTCTTTTGAGTTTGGAAATGAATTAGTGCTTCTTGTTGCTGAAAAAGCGGGAAATGAGAAAGTGCTGGTTACTGGAGCAATTGTTTCCACTAATGATTTAACAGGAGAGGTTGACTTTAAAGAAAAAAAGCAGTTTCAGGGAGTTAAGAGATATTTAATTGAAAAAGAAATGACTGGAAAGGAGATTGCAGCTCTGGTCAATAAATTCCCTAAAGCTTTTTTTGGATTAAGCTTCAAAACTTCAAAAGATAACACTGAACTTAAAATAAAACCAAAAGCGCCAACTTCTGGAAAACCAAGTGCTCCAAAAGAAGATGCTGAAGCTCAAAAGCCAAATTTCTGCAAGATTATTACTACAGATGCGCTGATTGGAAAAAGTTTTGTTTTTGAAGTTTCTGATTTCAAAGCTGCAAACATTGCTCATACATTTTTGATAAATGAAATTAAAATTCCTGAAGAATTAAAGAAAACCAATGATTTCGCAAAAATGCGAGAAGGCGCAAAGCGAAAAGGCAAGATAATCAGAGAAGCTGAAATCGATGGAAAAAAGCTGAAGAAAGAAGCGGAGTTCGAGGCTTAATCCAAGATAAACGCCAAAAATTCAGAATTTTGCAAAAAATTTCACTGAAAATGCTTATCGCAATGCTTAAAAACCCAAATTATCTTTTCTTTTCATCCATTCCAGGAAGTTAAAATGCATTCCGCAAAAATAATAAGAAATGCCGACGAGAAAAGGTCCAAGAAAGGGAAGTTTGCAATTCTGGCCCAGAAAAAGGGTTAGAAAGTTTTTACCTAGAGTGAACTGGGATGCGATTTCTAAAGATAATGCTGGAACAATTAAAGGATTCATCTGCTATAAGGCAGGAATGATTTCTGGTTCTGTTAAAGATAATACTGCTAATTCAATGACTAAAGGAAAAAAGATTGCTGTTCCAATGACTGTTTTGGAATGCCCTCCAATGAAAATCTTTTCTGTTAGATTCTATAAAAATGGAAATGTTGTAAAAGATGTCTTAGTTAAGAACTTAGATAAAGAACTTAAAAGAAAGGTTAAACTTCCAAAAAAAGAATCTGGTGATATCACTGCTGTAAAACAGGAGTATGATGATGTGCAAATTATTGCTTATTCTATTGTAAAGAAACTTGACATAAAGAAAACTCCTGACTTAAGCGAAATCGGGCTTTATGGAACAATTGAACAAAAGATGAATTTCATTAAAGACCATTTAAACAAAGAGATTGTTATTTCTGAGGTTTTCAAAAAAGGGCAGCTTATTGATTTGAGAGGATTAACAACAGGTAAGGGATTCCAAGGACCTGTTAAGAGATTCGGGGTTACTTTAAGATCCCACAAATCTGAAAAGGGAGTAAGAGGGCCAGGAGCACACGGTTCATTCCATCCAAGAAGAATTACATTCAGAGTTCCTGAAGCAGGACAGATGGGAACATTCACAAGAATTGTTTACAACAGCAAAATCTTTGACTTGGGAAATGCTAAAGACAAAGCTGAACTTAAGGGATTCAAAAGATTTGGAGATGTTAAAGGAGATTATATTCTTGTTAATGGTTCTGTTCAAGGGCCACCAAAAAGACAAGTTATTGCAACTCGTGCAATTCGAGAAACTAAATTACAACTAAAAAAGGAATATGAATTCCTTAAAATAATGAGATAATACTAAAAATGAAAGCAAATATTTTAGATTTAAGCGGAAAGAAAACCAAGGAAATTGAATTACCAAGTTTCTTTTCCAGCGAAGTAAGAGAGGACATTATTTCAAAAGTTTTGGAAACCAAGAAAACCAAACAGCCTTATTCTCCTTCACTTGTTGCAGGAAAGCAATCCACTGCAAAAGGAAAAGTTGTTCATAGAAGACACGTATGGAGAAGCGGTTACGGTAGAGGAGGCTCAAGAGTTCCAAGAAAAGTCTTCTCTAGAAGAGGAAGCCAATTCAATTGGGAAGCTGCTGAAGTTCCATTTGCAAGAGGCGGTATGAGAGCTCATCCTCCAAAAATTCTCGCAATGATTAATACTCTAAAAATAAACAAAAAAGAAATCAGAATTGCTATTTTCTCTGCATTGAGCGCAACAGTAAACCCAAAAAAAATTGCAATAAAGTATGAAACTCTCGATGAAAAAGCATTAACAAATATTCCATTAGTTGTTAAGTCTGATATTGTTTCTGTTAAAACCAAAGAATTACTCTCAAGCTTAAAGAAAATCCTTGGAGAAACCTTGTTTGGAATCGCAATCCAAAAGAAAGCAGTAAGAAGCGGAAAAGGAAAATTAAGAGGAAGAAAATACAAAAAAACAGCAGGATTACTTTTAGTTGTTGCGAATGATGAAGCTTTGAAAACAAGCGCATTTGATGTTGTAAGAGTTAAAGACTTGAGCGTAATTGACTTAGCTAAAGGCGGCTCAGGAAGATTAACAATGTATACTGAAAAATCAATTAAAGACTTGCAAGAAAAATTCAAATAAAATGGCAAAAGAAAAAACTGAAAAAACAACAAAGACCGAAGCTGTGAAAGTGGCAAAGGAAAAGAAAGGAGTTGCTAAAGAAAAGCCAAAGCCAGTTGCAAAGAAAACAGCAAAAGTTGAAACAAAAAAAGAAACTGTTGCGCAAATTCATGAAGAAAAAGCAAAAAGAGTTTTAACAATTAATCCTCTTGTAAGTGAAAAAGCAGTTATGATGATTGAATCTCAAAACATAATCACATTCGAAGCTGACAGAAATGCTACAAAGCACGAAATTCAAAAAGAAATTGAAGATTTGTTTAATGTTAAAGTTGATGAAATTAGAACACTTAATGCAAAAAACAAGAAACATGCTTATGTTAAATTAAATTCAAAGTTCCCAGCAATTGACTTGGCAACTAAATTAGGAATGATGTAAAATGGGTAAGACAATTATTCAACAGGCACGTGGACACGGAAGTTTATCTTACAGAGTAAAGAAACAAGCATTCAGGTATAGAATTCAATATCCAAGGTACTTGGAAGGCGAAGGACAAGTTATTAAATTGATGAACTCAAGAGCACACTCTGCACCATTGGCAAAAGTCAAATTCGCTAAAGGAACATTTTACACTCCTGCTGCAAAAGGAATGATTGAAGGCTCTAAGATTAGCTTTGAAAGAAAAGCTGAAGAAATCAAAGACGGAGATATCCTTAAAGTGAAGAATATCCCTGTTAAAACAAAAGTTTACAACATTGAATCCAGACCTGGAGATGGCGGAAGATTTGTAAGAACAGGCGGAAACTCTGGAGTTGTTAGCAGAATCATCGGAAACAACATCTCAATTTTACTTCCTTCAAAAAAAGAAAGAATATTTAATCCAGAATGTAGAGCAACAGTTGGAACAATTGCCGGTGCTGGAAGACTCGACAAACCTCTTGTAAAAGCAGGTAAAAACTTTCATATTAAAAAATCCAAAGGTGGAAGAATCTGGCCTAGAACTTCCGCACTTAAATTCAACGCTATTGACCACCCATTCGGTTCAGGTAGAGGAAAGAATCCAAAGAGCAAGATTGCTCAAAGAAATGCTCCTCCTGGAAAGAAGGTAGGTTTAATAAGACCAAGAAGAACAGGACATAGAAAATAAAATGGAAATCAAAAGAAAAGAATTTGCATTCAAGGGAAAAAGTCTAGAAGACTTAAAGAAACTTAATATTAGAGAGTTTGCTCCTTACATTAAGTCCAGAGAAAGAAGAACTCTCCTTAGACAATTCCAAGAAATTGAACAATTCATAGCAAGAGCAAAGAAAAAGATTTCAAGAAATAAGCCTGTTAAAACTCATTTAAGAAATATCATAATTGTTCCAGAACTTGTTGGAATGAAAGTCCAAGTTTACAATGGAAAAAAATACATTCCATTTGATATAACTGAAGACATGCTTGGACATAGATTCGGAGAATTCGCAGCAACTAGAGAAAGAGTAAAACACAGTAGTGCGGGTGTTGGAGCAACTAAAGGAAGTAAATTCAAATCCAAGAAATAAAAATGGCAAAAGAAAAAACAACCAAAACAGAAACTGTTGAAGAAATAAAAACAGAAATGAAAGTTGATGAAAAGAAAATCGACGAGAAAAAGCCAGTTGCACCAACTGCTAAAGAAAAAACAAAGCCAGTTGTGAAGAAAACAAACGCAGTTGCACATTCATACAATGCACATTTATCCACAAAAACCTCTGCTGCAGTTTGCAGATTCATTAGAGGAAAAAGTATTGACGTTGCAATAAAAGAACTTGAAGATGTTCTTGCAAAGAAAAGAGCTCTTCCAATGAAAGGAGAAATTGCACACCAAAAAGGAAAAGGAATGATGTCTGGAAGATTCCCAAAAGAAGCTTCAAAGCATTTCATTTACTTATTAAAAAGCTTGAATGTTAGCGCAACCGCAAATGGACTTGAAAATCCAATTATCAGCGAGGCTGTTGCAAACATCGGCGCAAGACCTTACGGAAGATTTGGAAGATTCAGAAGAAAAAGAACACACATCGAATTAGTTGCTCAAGATAAAACAAACATCAAATCAAACAAAAAGAAAAATGAAACTAAAACTGATGCTAAAAACAAACCAGAATTAAATAAAAAAGAAAATAAAAACTAAAAATGGAAGAAAAAGCAGTTGTTAAATTCAAGAAAGATGAATTCGCAGTAAAAGAATATGTGAAAGGCTCAATCGGAAGAGGAAAAGTAAGCAAAATTAGAATTGAATACACTCCTATCGGTGAAAAAATAATTATCTCTACTCATAAAGCAGGATTAATTATTGGAAGAGGCGGAGAAAGAATTGACCAATTAACAAAAACATTGAAATCCAAATTCGGATTGGAAAATCCCCATATTGAAATTGATGAAATCAAAAATCCAGAATTCGATGCTCAATTAACTGCAGATGATATTGCATCTGGACTTGAAAGATTTGGTCCACTTAAATTCAAGGTTCTTGCTTACAGAGCATTGCAAAAGATAATCGAAGCTGGAGCACTTGGAGTTGAAATCAGACTTAGCGGAAAATTGCCAAGCGCTAGAGCAAAAACTTGGAGATTCACTCAAGGTTATTTGAAAAAAACAGGAGACAGCGCAAATGTTGTCGACAGAGCTGAAGCACGAGCTGAAACAAAGCCTGGAACAGTCGGAGTTAAAGTAAGCATTATGGCACCAGAGGTGGTGTTAAAAGATAAGATTGTTATCAATGAAGCAATGATTCAAAAATTGAGAATGAATGTTATCCAAGCAGAACAAGAATTAGAAAATTCCAAGTCTGCAAAAAAGAAATCAACAAAATCTTCAAAGAAAGAAAAACCAGTTAAAGCTGAAGAAACCGAGGAACAATAAAAATGAAAACAAAAGATATTCAAACAATGACTAAAGATGAACGCGAGAAAAAATTAAAGGAATTGAAGCTTGAATTAATTAAATCCCGAGTAGATGCTTCCAAATCTGGAAGTTCAAAGATAAAGAATATAAAGAAAACAATAGCAAGAATACTCACATTCAATAAATAAAATGAATATATGTCCGAAATGCGGATTGCCTGAAGAGGCATGTGTATGCGAACAGATCGTTAAAGCGGTACAAAAAATCCGGGTAACAACCGATACCAAAAGGTATGGGAAAATAGTTACTCTGGTTTCAGGCTTTGACAAGGGCGTCGACGTGAAAAAAGTCGCTAAAGCTCTAAAGGAAGAATTGGCTTGCGGGGGAACCTTTAAGGGAGACGTAATCGAACTTCAAGGAAATCACGTGAAAAAGATACCTCCAATCTTAGCAAAACTAGGATTTAACGCCGAGTAAGCATACAAAAAAACAAGAAAATGAAAAAAAACAAAGAAAAAACAGAAGAAACCATGAAAAACACTAGAGAGAACTGCCATGATAAGGCTTGCCCTATTCACGGAACCTTAAGTGTTAGAGGTAGAGTCTTCCAAGGAAAAGTTATTAGAAAATTCCCAAAGAGAGTCGTAATTGAATTTGAAAGAACAGTTTATGTTAGAAAATATGAAAGATACTCTAATTATAAAACAAGAATTCATGCAAGATTACCTTTATGTATGGACAAAGAGATTAATGTTGGAGATTACATCAAAATTCAAGAATGCAGACCATTGAGTAAAATTGTACATTTCGTAGTTATAAATAAAGTTGAGGCAACTAAAAAATGAAAGCAATAAGCGCACGAGCAACCAGGGGATTGAACATAGGTTCAGTTTTAACTGCTGCAGATAATAGCGGAGCAAGAGTCGTAAGAATCACATCTGTAAAAAGATGGAGAGCTAAAAAAGGAAGACAAGCTGCTGCTAAAGTTGCAGACTGGGTTAAAGTCAGTGTAAAGAAAGGAATTCCAGATATGAAAGGAAAAGTTTTCGACGCTGTTGTAATCAGGCAAAAGAAACCTTACAGAAGATTAACAGGGGAAAGAGTTATGTTCGAAGATAATGCTGTCGCAATCCTTAAAGATGAAAAAGGAAATCCAAAAGGAACACAAATTAAAGGACCAATTGCAAGAGAGATTTTAGAGAGATGGCCTCAAGTCGCTAAAACTGCAACAATAGTATACTAAAATGAATCAAAAATTTAACACAAGTTGGAAGGCAAGCAAACGCCCAGGAAAACAAAGAAAATACTTAGCAAAAGCTCCACTTCATATTAAACAAAAACTCGTCGCTGCACACTTATCCAAAGAACTTAGAGAAAAGTACAAAAGAAGAAGAGTAAGTTTAAGAAAAGGCGACACAGTTAAAATTATGGCAGGAAAATTCAAGGATAAAACTGGAAAAGTTACAAAAGTTTTGCTTAAGACTTCCAAAATCCTTGTTGAAGGAATCCAAGTCAAAAAACAAGACGGCTCAAAATCCGACGTGAAACTTGTTCCTTGCAAAATGCAAATAATCCAATTAAATTTAGATGACAAGAAAAGGTTTAAAGAAAGAAAACAAACCTCTTCTGTAAGGTCAACTACAAACAAAAAATAAAATGCACTTAAAGAGAGAAGCAAGTCCAAAAAATTGGCCAATTGAAAGAAAAGGTACAACTTACTTAGTTAAGCCTAGTCATGACTTTGACAGAGGTGTTCCAATTTTAATTATTGTTAGAGATATGCTTGAATTAGCAAAAGACAGAAAAGAAGTAAAGAAAGCTTTGACTTCTGGACAAATTTTCTTGAATCATAAAAGAGTTGTTGACGAAAAGAATAATGCTCTTTTGTTGGATGTCTTAACTCTTGTCCCTCCAAAATCTTCTAACTCAGATAAAAAACAGTATTACAGAATTGAAATGGGAGAAAACAAAAAATTCAGACTTCAAGAAATTTCTGAAAATGAATCTGAAACAAAATGTTCAAAAGTTATCAAGAAAATGAAACTTAAGGGAAATAAAACACAAATAAACCTTAGCGATGGAAGAAACTTCCTTTCAGATGTAAAATGCAAAACAAATGATTCTCTTTTAATCAACTTAAAAACAAAGAAAATTGTGAAATGCATTGAATTGCAAAAGAATACAAATGTTATTGTTTTTGCAGGAAAACACACTGGTGCAAAAGGAATAATTCAAGACATCGACGAAGAAAACAAAATTGTTAAGATTCAAAAAAAGAATCATGAAATAATCGGCGCATTAATTAAACAGGTTATCGCTGTGGAAATAAAAATGGCAAAAGAAAAAACTGAAAAGGCAATCTCAGAAAAAGAAAAGAATAATCCTATGAGAACAATCAGAATCGAGAAGATTGTGCTAAGCGTTGGCGGAGTTGAAGACGGACTTCACAAGGGATTCAGATTGCTTGAAATACTTACAGGAAAAAAACCAATGAAAACAAAATCTCGTAAGAGAATTCCTTCATTAGGGGTAAGGCCAGACTTAGAAGTTGGGGCTCTTGTTACAATAAGAAAAGATTTTGATCAAACATTAAGAAAACTTTTAGTCGCTGTTGAAAACACAGTTAAAAGGAAACAAGTAAGTGAAAACACATTCTCTTTCGGAATAAAAGAATACATTGAAATTCCTGGACAAGAATATCAGAGAGAAATAGGAATTATCGGACTTGACGTAACTGTTACATTCACAAGAGCAGGTAAAAGAGTAAAATTAAAGAAGATAAGAAGTGGAAAATTACCTAAAAAACAAATGATCTCTAAAGAAGATATAATTAAATTTATGGAAGACAATTTCCAAACCAAATTCGTAGGAAAATGACTGCAAGTGATTGGAAAAAAGTTTTGAAGCAATTAAAAGCTAAGCCAGCTGTGCTTCAAAAGTTTGTGAAACACAACAAACCAAAGGAAAGAAAAACCGGAATAACTGCGCAGAAATGCGGAAGATGCGGAAGATTCGGCGCTCACATAAATTCCTATGGACTTCACTTATGCAGACAATGTTTCCGAGAAATCGCGGAAGAAATTGGATTCAAAAAATATTCATAAAATGGCACAAGATATAGTAGCAGACGCATTGAACATGATAAGAAATGCTAAGAAAGCAGGAAGAGATTCTGTAAAGATAAATAGAATTTCAAATCTTTTAATTGAAGTTTTGAAGATAATGAAACAGAAAGAAGCTATCAAGAGATACAAACTTGATACAAAAGAAAGATCTGTTCAAATTGACTTTGGTGAATTTTTGGAATGCCAAGCAATCAAGCCAAGATTCACTGCAGACAAAACAGAAATTGAAAAATACAGAAGAAGATTCCTTCCTTCAAGAAATATTGGAACTTTGATTGTTTCAACAAGCAAAGGACTTATGACTCATGAAGAAGCTTTCGAGAAAGGTATGGGAGGATTCATGATTGCATACTTTTACTGAAAATGAAAAAAGAAATATTTCACCACATGGAAATTCCTGCAAATGTTGAGGTAACCATAGAAGGAAATCTCGTGAAGATAAAAGGTCCAAAGGGAGAAATTTCACGGGAGTTTAATCTGCACACCTTAGAATTAAGAAAAGAAGGCAATAAAATTGTAATTGGAAATAAAAAATCAACAAAGAAAGAAAAAAAGAATATGAATTCAATTAAGGCGCACATCAAGAATATGATTGAAGGGGTTTTAAACGGATTTGAATATCATTTGAAAGTTTGCTATTCTCACTTCCCTATGACTGTTGAAGTTCATGGGCAAGAAATTACAATCAAAAATTATCTCGGAGAGAATACTGCTAGAAAATGCAAGATTGTTAAGGGAGCTACAGTCAAGATTGAAAAAGATTTTATTACCGTAACTGCTATTGACAGAGAAGTTGCAGGCCAAACAGCTGCAAACCTTGAAAAAGCAACAAAAGTGAGAAATAGAGATAAAAGAATTTTCCAAGATGGAATATTCATGACAAGTAAACCCGGGAGAGAGATATAATGTCACAGAAATTTTTAAGAAGAAATTGTAAAAGATTCGTAAAGCTTGGAAAAGGAAAAAAGAAAGCGCAAGCTTGGAGAAGCCAAAAAGGTAGACATGGAAAAATGAGAGAAAAGATGAGGGGCTATCCTGCAATTGTTGGAATCGGACACAGAACAGAGAAAGCACAAAGAGATAAAATCCAAGAAAAAATCGTGCTTCTTGTAAACAATCTTAAAGATTTGGAAAAAGCAACAAGCAAAAATTTAATAGTTATTGGAAAAATTGGAAATAAAAAGAAACTTGAAATAGCAAAAAAAGCTAAAGAAAAGAAGCTTGAAGTTTCCAACTTAAACATCAACAAATTCATTAAAACAATGGAGAAGAAAAAATGAAATTAGATAAAAAGAAAGCACTTGCTGCAAAAGTATTTGGCGTCGGAAAGTCAAGAGTGCTTTTTGTAGAGCCAAGACTTGCTGAAATCAAAGAAGCAATCACTAAAGAAGATATTAAAGCGCTTCATCAAGAAGGAGCAATTTTAATAAAAGAAATTGGCGGAAGAAAGAAAGTTGTAAGAAGAAAAAGAAGACTCCAAGGAAATATCAAAGTTCATGTTAACAAAAGAAAACAAGAGTATGTTAAGCTTACAAGAAAACTAAGAGCTTACGTTGTTGAATTACAAAAAAGCAAAGTTTTATCAGCTGATGAAGTAAAGAGCATCAGAAAGAAAATTAAAAATAAAGAATTCAAGAGTAAGGCACAATTAAAAGATTATGCTCACAGCTTGAGGAAATAAAAATGCAAAGAATATTTCAAAGAAGAAAGAAAGGAAGAACAGACTATTTGAAAAGAAAAAGATTGCTTAGCGGAAAGCTTCCAAGACTTGTATTCAGAAGAACAAACCAGTACATTTTCGCTCAATATGTTGTAAGTCATGAGGCACAAGATAAAGTGGAGATTACATTAAGCTCAAAGCACCTATTAAAATATGGATGGCCAAAAGAGCTCGAAGGAAGTTTGAAATCTATTCCTGCTTGTTACTTAACAGGAAGATTAATTGGAAAAAAGATGCTCAAAGAGAAAAAGCAAACACCTGTTGTTGATTTTGGAATTGCTGCTCCAACAAAAAAGAGCAGAGCTTATGCTTTCTTGAAAGGTGTTGTTGACGCAGGAGTTAAACTTTCTGTTCCAAAAGAAGTTTTCCCTGAAGAAGAAAGAGTTAAAGGAAAGAATTTAAAGAAAGATTTTTCTGCTACATTCGAAAAAATTAAATCCAGCATAGACAAAGAATAATAACATGGAAAAAACAGCAAAAAAAACTCAAATAAAACCTGAAGAAATAATCAAACAAATTGAAGAACCTATCAAAGTGATTATTGAAGACAGCGAACCTGAAGAAAAAGACATTGCTGAAATTCCTGCTGAAGAAGCTGTAAAACCAAAAGGAAGATTTGAAGAGATGGAAGAAAACAAATTGAGAGCTTGGGTTCCAAAAACAAAGCTTGGAAAAGATGTTAAAGCTGGAAAAATCAAAAATATCGACGAGATTCTTGAAAGCGGAAAGAAAATTCAAGAAGAACAAATTGTAGACACTTTACTTAATGTTAAAACAGATTTAATTTCCATTGGACAATCCAAGGGAAAATTCGGCGGCGGAAAAAGAAGAGCTTGGAGACAAACTCAAAAGAAAACTAAAGAAGGAAATGTTCCAAGTTTCTCTGCACTTGCAGTTGTCGGAGATGAAGCAGGACATGTTGGAATCGGAGAAGGAAAAGCTCAAGAAACACTTCCTGCAAGAGACAAAGCAATCAGACAAGCTAAGTTAAACTTAATCAAAGTAAAGCGTGCATGCGGGGGATTTGATTGCGCTTGCACTGAACTTCACTCGCTTCCATTGACAGTTACAGGAAAACAAGGAAGTGTTAAAGTAACATTAATCCCTGCACCACAAGGAACCGGCCTTGCTGTAGCTAGTGAATTAAAGAAAGTATTAAAACTTGCAGGAATCAAAGATGTTTACAGTAAAACATTTGGTATTCAAAGAACTAATTTCAATCTTGTTAAGGCATGCATAAAAGCCTTGCAACAAACAAACGCAAAATGATCTGTGTAATAAGAATCTCTGGAGAAGTGAAAATGGAAAGAACAGTAGTGGAAACTTTAAACAGATTAAGACTTAGAAAGAAATATTCTTGCATTGTAATGAACAAGCCAGGAAAAGAAGAATTAGGAATGCTTGCAAAGGTAAAAGATTTTGTTGCATTCGGAGAGATTGACACTAAAACATTCCAAGCACTTCTTGAAAAAAGAGCGCACTTAATCGACAATTCAAAAAAAGAAAA
>ENA-UOWG01002852-UOWG01002852.1-activated-sludge-metagenome-genome-assembly--contig:-NODE-2852-length-13951-cov-3.854922_pt1 | contig 13951 bp, 12 predicted proteins | sample MGYA00238147_ERZ761563 | MGnify/ENA primary metagenome ERZ761563 (study PRJEB28884, sample SAMN05720216) | anaerobic digester metagenome | isolation source: active sludge of municipal... | reverse complement strand
AGAACGAGCCGTTCGGTGTCATCAATGTGGGCGGCTGGGATATTTACAACTGGGATCGCGGCGCGTGGGGTGAGCAGAACATGATCGGCTGTATGCAGCACTCGTTGAACGTGTGCCTTTCATGGATCGCCACCCAGCTCGGTCCGGATCGTTTCTATGATTACCTTGAACGTTTTGGCATTGGGCATCGCACGAATATTGACCTGGCTGGCGAGGAAGTTTACCCGCTCAGCGTACCCGGTGACCCTACCTGGTACACCGTCAACCTCGCTACCAACTCATTCGGTCAGGGCGTGGCCGTTACACCGATCCAATTCCTGATGGCCGCTTCCTCTATCGCCAATGATGGCATGATGATGGCCCCGCACGTGCTCAAATCCTACATCCAGGATGGCAAGCAATACGATACAACCCCACAGGTGGTGGGAAAACCGATTTCAGCAGAGACAGCGCGTACCTTGACGGATATGCTGGCTATCTCGCTTGAACAGGAAGCCTCAGATGCGCTGGTTGAGGGTTACCGGGTGGCCGGTAAAACCGGTACCGCCGAAATTGCCGTAAATGGACAATACTCCAGCAACCAGACCAACGCCTCTTTCATCGGCTGGGGGCCGGTGGATGATCCGAAATTCATTGTGTTTGTCTGGCTCGAAAAACCCCGCAGTTCAATTTGGGGATCTATCGTGGCTGCCCCGGTCTTCAGGGATGTGGTCAACGAGATTGTCGTTCTGATGGATATTCCTCCGGATGATGTCCGCTTGAGTATGACTTCAGAGTAGCGAGGAAAAATGCTAACACTGGCTGATGTAGTTGAAGCATTGCAAGGGTACAGACCCCAGGGTGTCACTCCCGGGATCACTGAAGCCGTTGTGGATTCCCGCCATGCGATTCCTGGTTCCATGTTCGTTGCCACCGCAGGCGAACGAACAGACGGTCACCTGTACGTTGCGGATGCCTTTAAAAACGGTGCCCATCTCGCTTTGATAGAAAAAGAAATTGACCCCACCATCGCGGTTGTCGATCTCACTAAACCGCTGGACCCGCAATATCCTTTTCCACAGCCGCCGTTTGCCCTACGTGTTGAGAATACTGTGCACGCGCTGCAAACCATCGCCGCATTCTGGCGCTGCCGATTCAACGTTCAGGTCATAGGCATCACCGGCAGCGTAGGTAAATCCACCACCAAAGAACTTATCGCTGAAGTCCTTTCGCAGCGCTTTCGCACCCTCAAGAACCAGGGCAACCTCAATAATGAGATCGGGCTCCCCCTCACCCTGCTGCGCCTGGGACCCGGTTATCAGTGTGTAGTGCTCGAAATGGGTTTTTACGAACCAGGCGATATTGATCTGCTTTGCCGAATCGCGCAGCCGCAGGTGGGTGTCATCACCAATATCGGCACTGTTCACGCATCGCGGGCAAAATCACAGGAAGCGATCGCGAAGGGTAAAAGTGAACTGGTGCAGGCGCTGCCCGCAGCGCCTGCTGGCACAGCCATCCTCAACAAGGACGATCCGCTGGTCGTCTCGATGGCAAAACTCACCTCCGCAAAGGTCTTTTTCTACGGTCTCGATCGTACAGCGGACCTGTGGGCGGATCAAATTGAATCCCAGGGGCTGAATGGGATTCGCTTCAGGATCCATTACGGCGATGAATCCTTCAACCTGCAAGCTCCCATGATCGGCCGGCACTCCATCCATACGATCCTGCGCGCTATATCGGTCGCTCTCATCGAAGGTTTGCCCTGGGGAGAGATCATCACCGGATTACACCACGCCTCAAGCCAGTTACGACTGGTCGTGGTTCAAACTCGCCACGGCGCGCTTTTGCTGGATGACACCTACAACGCGTCTCCTGAATCAATGCTCGCGGCATTGAACCTGCTGCAGGAACTTCCCGGTAGAAAGATCGCCGTACTGGGCGGGATGAACGAACTTGGACCTTATGAACTTTCGGGACACCAGAAAGTGGGGTTCCGCGCCAATGAAGTCGCGGATCAGGTGATCACATACCGCGAGAACGGACTCATGATTCATGACGCGGTGCTCAACGCCGGTTTTCCTGCCGATCACATCACCCATGTTGGATCTGAAACTGAACTGATCAACACTCTTGATGCCATGCTGCAAAAAGGTGATGTGGTGCTGGTAAAAGGCGCGCACAGCCTGAGAATGGATAATGTTGTGCAAGCCCTGGAGATGGAGGACTGATGGAGGCATCGTTAGCACTCGCGTTAAGTGGGCTGGGCTTCATCCTTTCCGTCATTTGGGGTGGACCACTATTGAAAGCCCTGAAATACTTCAGGTTGGGCAAGATCATCCGCGTTGAAGGTCCTGAAAGCCACATCACCAAAATGGGAACCCCCACCATGGGCGGTCTGGTGATCGTTGGAACAGTGGCCTTGGTCACGGTGCTGCTGAACGCCGCCTCCATCCTCGGTTTGAACTTGCTCGGGCGATCCGTCCTTCTCCCGTTGAGCGTCATGGTCGCTTACAGCCTGTTGGGGGCTATAGATGATTGGGAAGGGATTCGAGGTCCACGCCGTGGATTGGGAATGCGCGCCCGCACCAAGTTCATCCTCCAGGTGCTCCTAGCAGTAGCAACCGCTTTTGTCCTAAAGAATACACTTGAGGTACCAGACCTGATCTGGCCTGGTCTCAATATCGAAATTGAACTCGGCATCTGGTACATCCCTATCGCCACATTCATCATCGTTGCCATGTCCAACGCGGTGAACTTCACGGACGGGTTGGACGGGCTGGCCGGGCTGATCTGCGCCACAGCCTTCGCGGCTTACGGCAGTATCGCGTTAATGAATGGAAACACCTTCGTCGCCCGCTTCTGCTTCACTATCGTTGGGGCGTTGTTTGGTTTTCTGTGGTTCAACGTGCACCCTGCCATGATGATCATGGGGGATACAGGTTCTCTCGCGCTGGGGGCTGTGCTTGGAGTGGTAGCCCTGATGACCGGGCATTGGATCCTCCTCCCGATCATCGCCATCATCCCCGTCAGCGAAGCGGTCAGCGATGTATTGCAGATCCTGTACTTCAAGATCACCAAGGGAAAACGTCTCTTTAAAATGGCTCCCCTTCATCATCATTTTGAATTGCTGGGTTGGAGCGAGACCCAGATCGTGCAGCGCTTCTGGCTCATCGGGTTATTGGGCGCAATATTGGGAATTGCGATCGCATTAGGATAGATGGGAATGAACAACTACCAGGGAAAACGGGTTTTGATCATCGGTGCCGCCCGGCAGGGTCTGGCACTTGCCCGTTACATGGTGAATCAAGGCGCATCGGTTACGCTCAATGACAAGCAGAGCGCTGACCAAATGCGCTCCACGCTTGACCAGATGACTGATTTTGAGATCAACTGGGTCCTTGGTGAGCACCCGCTGTCACTACTGGATGCAACTGACCTGGTATGCATTTCCGGCGGTGTTCCCCTCACCCTTCCCCTGGTAGCCACAGCCCTCCAGCGCGGCATCCCTGTGACAAATGACTCCCAGGTATTCATGGAAAATGTGAAAGCGCCGGTAGTGGGCATTACCGGTTCAGCAGGAAAGACCACCACCACTACGTTATTCGGCCGCATGGCAGAAGCTGAGATCAAGCCGCCCCAAAAAGCCTGGATCGGTGGCAACATTGGCAATCCCTTGATCGAATTCGTTGATGACATCAATGCAAATGACCTTGTGATCCAGGAGCTCTCCAGTTTTCAATTGGAATTAATGACCACCAGCCCGCATGTTGCCGCTGTATTGAATATCACTCCCAACCACCTGGATCGCCACGCCGGCATGGCTGAATACATCCGGGCTAAGGCACACATCATCGATTTTCAAAAGGCGGATGATATCGCGGTATTGAACCGGGAAGATCGCGAATCCTGGAACCTGCGTGATTCTGTTCGCGGAACTTTGGTCAGCTTTGGCCGGCAGGAATCCAACTCATCTGAGCCGCAGGTTTACCTCAAGGACAATTGGATATTCGCCCGCCGCGATGGCGTTCAAACCGCATTGTTAGATACAGCGCTGATCAGCCTGCGCGGATCGCATAACCTGATGAACGTAATGGCTGCCTGCACGCTGGCATTTTCCATCGGATTTAATCCTGATTCGATGGCAGCTGGAGTGACAGGCTTCTACGGGGTCAATCACCGCCTGCAATTGGTTCGTGAAGTCAACGGTGTCAGTTGGATCAACGATTCAATAGCTACTGCACCGGAACGTACGCTGGCAGCGCTCAACACCATCACTGAACCGCTTGTGCTCCTGCTGGGTGGTCGGGATAAGAATCTGCCCTGGGGTGATCTGGCAGCAGTTATTCACAAGAGGGTTGAGCATGTCATTTTATTCGGCGAGGCAGCTGAAAAGATACATCTTGCCATCGGTGATCCTTTCCCGGGCAGCAGCCTGCGCTCCATCTCGTTGAAAACCACCCTGGTGGAAGCGCTCGAAGAGGCCAGGCGTGTGGCAGTTCCCGGTGATGTGGTTTTACTCTCCCCCGGCTGCACCAGTTACGATGCTTTCAAGGATTTTGAAGAACGTGGAAATTTTTATAGTGAATGGGTAAATGCCTTATGACAACCGCTAACAAATCCACTCCAGTCAGGCCGGCTGTGGCAAGAAGATTGAGCATTCGCGAAAGCATCGATCTGCCGCTGGCAGTAATCGTTTTTACTCTCTTCGCCATCGGCCTCCTGATGATCTACTCCGCTAGTTGGCAGTTTGCCGCCACACAGGGCAACTCGGAATATGCCACTGTGCTGCGCCAGGCGATCATCGGATTCGTCGGCATTATCGGGGTTGTCATCCTGACCTTCATTGATTATCACAGCTACCAGAAGTGGGTTGTCCCCGGGATGGGTGCGGTCATTCTGTTGTGCCTCGCCGTTCTGGCATTCGGTACTGAGACCCAGTTCGGCGCGCGCCGCGGTTTGCTTTCCGGTTCTGTGCAGCCTTCCGAGTTCGCAAAACTCGCGGTGCTCATTTACTTAAGTTTTTGGCTTTACAGTAAAAAGGACTCTCTTCACAAGTGGACATATGGTTTCATCCCCCTGGTGGTGATCATTGCCATCGTCGCGGGGTTGATCCTTGGTCAACCTGACATTTCAGCCGCTGCTACCATCGTTGTACTGGGCGGTGTGATGTTCTTCATCGCTGGCGGAAAGATCAGCCAGATCCTCCTGGTGGTGATCGGTGTCGCCGCACTGGCTTTCGCCTTCCTCAACTTTAGTTCAACAGCCACCACTCGCCTGGCTGATTATTGGAACGGTTTGCAGAACCCTCAAAGCGCTTCTGACCACGTCAAATGGTCGCTGGAAGCCATCATCAACGGTGGCATCCTGGGCGTGGGCATCGGGCGCTCCACGACCAAGTTCATAGGTCTGCCCGTCGCCACCACCGATTCGATCTTCGCGGTGATCACAGAGGAAACCGGGCTTGTGGGCGCATTGATCGTTATCGCTCTCTTCATCGCTCTGCTCTGGCGCGGCCTCTACATTGCCAATCACGCACCGGATGAATTAGGAAAGTGGCTCGGTGCCGGGATTTCCTTGTGGATCTTTATTGAAGCGGTCATCAACATGGGCGTTCTGGTCAACCTGCTGCCTTTCGCAGGCAACGCCCTGCCATTGATCAGTTCCGGTGGGTCCAGTCTGATCACTACCCTGGCCGGCATTGGAATTCTAATGAGCATTTCACGCCGGTCAAAGATCGCGCAGCTTAGCGCAGAAAGGGGCCTCACACATGCGGTTGTTGATTTGCGCCGGAGGGACGGGCGGGGGAGTTTACCCAGCGCTGGCAGTCCATCAGGCAGTCGCTGATCGGGTGGAAATGACCCTGTGGGTGGGCGGTAAAGGCGGTATGGAAGCTGACCTTGTCGCGCGCCACCACCTGCCCTACGCTGAAATCAGCGCGGCTGGTGTGCATGGTGTCGGCTTAAGGGCTTTACCGGGCAACCTGGTCAAGCTGCTTCGCGGTTACTCCGAATCACGAAATATCCTGCGCGAATTTAAACCTGATGTGATGCTCTTTACTGGCGGATATGTGGCTGTACCCATGGCTCTGGCAGGTGCGGCTGTTAAGAATTTGCTCTACGTACCGGATATTGAACCGGGTATGGCACTGAAGGCTTTAGCCGGATTTGCGGATGTGATCGCCCTCACCTGTGTGGAATCTCGTGCTTTTTTCGGTCGACGCAAACGCACGGAAGTTACCGGATACCCAATCAGATCTGATCTGAAAGTACTCGATCGCACCGCTGCAATCGCGTCCTTTGACCTCATCCCTGATCTCCCCGTCCTTCTGGTCATCGGCGGCAGCAAAGGTGCGCATTCGATCAACCAGGCCATTTTTGACAATCTCACCACCCTGCTCGAGCGGGTGCAGGTACTGCACATCACCGGGTCGGCAGATGAAGCCGCTGCACAGGTTGTTCGCAGCAATCTGCCCGCCTCATTGGTTGGCCGCTACCGTCCTTATGCCTATCTGCATGAAGAGATCAGCGCGGCTTTTTCCTGTGCTTCTCTGGTTATGTCAAGGGCAGGGGCATCCACACTGGGCGAACTACCGTACTACGGACTGCCGGCTATCCTGGTGCCTTACCCCTTCGCCTGGCGCTACCAGAAGGTGAACGCCGAGTACCTGGTGAAAAACGGGGCTGCTGTGATGATCGAAAATGCCGACTTGTCCGGTCAACTGAAAGACGCTGTCAACAGCATTGTTGGCGATGAACAAAAAATGGACACGATGCGCGCAAATATGAGCTCACTGGCTGCTCCTGAGGCTGCGGTAAAGATCGCTGACCTCCTGGTAGAGCTCGGTACACGAAAGGCAGGTAATAAATGATCAGTCTTGATGTATTACTGTGGATATTTATCCTGCTCTTTGCGCTGGCGGGAGCCATGCGCGGCTGGGCCAAGGAATTGCTGGTCACCTTCAGCGTGATCCTGGCGATGTTCACCCTAACGGTGCTGGAAGCTTACGTCCCCTTCTTCAAGGAAACAGTGCAGAGCTCGTCACCCACATCGGTCTTCATGATGAAGAGTGGAATCCTGGCCGCCCTCGTCTTCGCCGGATACCAGACCCCCAAGATCCCCAAGCTAGCCGAAAGCGGACGCTTTATCAGGCACATGGTGCAGGATACGCTTCTGGGCTTTATCCTCGGCGGGATCAACGGTTACCTGGTTTTCGGTACATTGTGGTATTACCTGAACGCGGCGGGTTACCCATTCCCATTCGTTTCCGCCCCCGACGTGATGACCCAGACCGGTCAGGCAGCGATGCGCTGGATCGAATATCTACCTCCAGCCTGGCTGATGACCACACCTGCCATCTACGTCGCGGTCGCGGTATGTTTTGTCTTTGTACTGGTGGTGTTTATCTGATGACACACGTACACCTGATCGGCATCGGTGGCACTGGAATTTCCTCCATCGCGCGAGTCCTGTTGGAAAAGGGCTACACGGTGAGCGGTTCCGACCGTACCCTCTCTCCCCTGGCGCATGATCTTATGCAAGCCGGTGTGACAGTATTCGAAGGTCACGCCGCTGAAAACATCGTGGGAGCCGATCTTGTGGTACGTTCCTCCGCCATCGCTGATGATAACATCGAGGTCAACGCCGCTCGTGATGCCGGCATCCCTGTACAGAAAAGGGCTGAATTCCTCAATACCCTGTTAAGTAAATACCAGACACTTGCGGTGGCCGGTTCACATGGCAAAACCACCACATCCACCATGCTGGCCTGGAGCCTTGACCAGTTGGGTAAACAGCCTGGTTTCATCCTCGGCGGTGTTTCCAGCAACCTGGGCATCAACGCACGCGCTGGAGGTGGTACTTACTTCGTGATCGAAGCGGATGAATACGACTATATGTTCCTGGGTTTACATCCCACAGTCATCCTGCTCACCAACGTGGAATACGATCACCCGGATTGCTTCCCCACCGTGGAGGATTACCATTCAGCCTTCAAGTCATTTGTAAAACAGTTAAAACCGGGCGGAACATTGGTGACTAACGCTGACCAGAAAGGTGCAGCTTCTTTACGCAGTGAATTACCATCTCACACAAGCTGCATCTCTTATGGTCTTACCTTTGCCGCCGATATGATGGCTCGCGATCTGCACATCAACGAAAATGGCGGCTTTAGTTTCGATGTGTTTGACAATACCCGGCAGATCCTTTTAGCCCAAGTAGAGCTCAGAATACCCGGCGAGCACAACGTGCGCAATGCTTTGGGTGTGCTTGCCGCTCATAACGTACTTGGTAATTCTCTCCCTGAAGCCGCCAATGCTTTATCCTCATTCACCGGTTCCGGCCGCCGATTCGAGGTGGTTGGCGAGGTCAACGGAATCACGATTATTGATGATTACGCCCATCATCCAACCAAAATTAGGGCTACACTCGCCGCAGCACGCACCCGTTATCCCGGACGCCGTATCATTGCAGTCTGGCAGCCCCACACCTACTCTCGCACCCTGGCCCTAGAGGATGATTTTGCCGCCTCCTTTGCTGACGCGGATGAGGTCATCATTACCGGTATTTACGCTTCACGCGAAAAAGAACGTCCCTATTCCATGCAACAACTGCTTAACAAAATTAGCGGTTCTCCTGCCCGACACATCGCTGACCTTCCAGGCGTTACATCATACTTGGCGCAAAACCTGCAACCAGGAGATGTAATGATCGTCCTGTCAGCCGGGGACGCGGACAGGGTTTGCCGTGATGTTCAGTTGTTGATAAAGGAAAGGAAAGGTTGAAATGACACCTCCAAGGAAGATCAGTTACGAGAACGTGAACCATGATTTTGATACACCGCGCTATTTTTCAGACTTCCCGCGCATCCAGCTCAAACGCCAACAGGCAACAGGCGGCGATAATTTCCGCGCTCTCAGCCTGCAGGATCGCGTGGAGTTAATGGAAAAACTGATCGTGCGGGTTAAGGAACTTTAGTTCAAACGGATAACATGGATGGATGAGCAACTGCTGCTAAACCACTTTTATGAGCGTCTTCAGCGTGATGTACCGCTGAGCAGGTTTACCACCTCCAGGGTGGGCGGCCCGGCGCGCTTCTACATCAGCGCCAATAGCGCTTCCCAGCTGGCGGAGGATATCCGCTTTCTTTGGGATCATGAGGTCCCCTTCTTCCTGCTAGGGAGTGGTGCCAATGTGCTCATCGGTGATGCGGGGCTTAACGCGGTGGTGGTTCACAACCAGGCTAAGCAGATCACAGTTTCACCAAATGGAGAGCGACCAACTATAACGGCAGAGTCCGGTACTATCTTCGCTGCGGTAGCTCGCCAGGCGGCTGAATACAGCCTCACCGGACTTGAATGGGCATCCACTGTTCCGGGCACGGTGGGCGGAGCGGTTTACGGCAACGCTGGCGCTTTTGGTTCTACCACCAAGGACAACCTTATTGCGGCAGAGCTGCTTCATCGTGACAAGGGTTACCAGTTACTATCCAGTGAAGACATGGCTTATGCCTATCGCAGCAGCGCTTTAAAACGCGATCCGGGTAAGGCAGTGATTCTTACCGCCCGTTTTGGGGTCGAAAAAGGGGATAAGGACAGGATCCAGGCTTTGATGAGCGAATTTGGCGAACGGCGTCGCCGTACGCAACCTGCCGGCCCCAGCACCGGTTCTACCTTCAAGAACCCTCAGGGTGATTTCGCCGGGCGTTTGATCGAAGCCGCCGGATTAAAAGGTACCCGCGTGGGTGGCGTTGAGGTCAGTCAGATGCACGCCAATTTCTTCATCAACGATGGTACTGCCACCGCCCGCGACTATTATGACCTCATTCAATTAGTCAGGGACACCGTGCTTGAAAAGTTTAATGTCCAGCTCGAAACCGAGATCGAGATCATTGGGGATTGGCAGGACGCGGGATGAGTGCAAAGAAAACTTTGGCAGTGATCTTCGGGGGTAGGTCAGGTGAACATGAGGTTTCGCTCATGAGCGCACGCTCTGTATTGGCTGTTCTGGATCCGGCCAAGTATGAAGTGGTTCAAATCGGCGTTACACCAGCCGGTGAGTGGCTTTGTGGTGAAGATGTGATCGGACACATGGAAACAGGCAACTATTCACCTCTATTCCCGGTTGTGCTTCTACCGGAACCGGCTGATGGGCGGCTGTTCCAGGTCATTGACGGACGACTTGAGACCTTCGCCCGGCTTGATGTGGTCTTCCCGCTCATCCACGGTACCTATGGCGAAGACGGCACGCTGCAGGGATTACTCGAGTTGGCTGACCTGGCGTATGTGGGCGACGGTGTACTCGCCTCCTCGGTCGCCATGGATAAGAGTCTCTTCAAAGACGTGATGCGCGCGAACGGGATCCCTGTGGTGGATTCCCTTCTCTTTACCCGCCGGCGATTGTCATACCATCTTGACCAGGTAATGGACGAAATAGAGAGAACCATCCCTTATCCGGTCTTCGTGAAACCCGTCAACCTGGGGTCATCGGTCGGCATAAGCAAGTGCAGCAGTCGCTCTAACCTGGTCGAAGGGCTGCTAGACGCCGCCAGGTTTGACCGCCGCGTCCTCGTTGAACGCGGAGTAGATGCTCGCGAGATCGAAGTCAGTGTGCTGGGTAACGAGGACCCCATTGCCTCGCTCCCCGGCGAGATCCAGCCGCAGGAGGAGTTTTACACGTATTCTGCCAAATACCTCAGCAACACATCCCGCCTCATCATCCCTGCTGACATCGATCCGGCAACTTCTGAACAGATCCGACAGGCAGCGATTACCGCCTTCATGGCTGTCGACGGTGCCGGGATGGCCCGCGTTGATTTTCTGCTCGACCGCGCAACGGGTGTTTTCTATCTCGGCGAGATGAACACCATTCCCGGATTCACCAGCATCAGCATGTATGCCAAGCTGTGGGAAGCCAGCGGAATCCCATATGCAGATCTTATTGATCGCCTGGTTGATCTTGCGCTGGAGCGCAAACAGGATCGTGACTTCACGGTGCGCACGTACAGGAGAGATGAATGAGTGCTGTGAAAGAAGAGAAACTCGTGGCGCGATCCGGAAAACTGCGTGAAAAACGCACGTTATCCGGGCAGCCGCGTCAACGTTCCTCATCTTCCGCAAATCCCGGAGGTTCTGCCAAAGTATCCCCTGTCATCACCCGGAAGACCGACGGACTGGCTGGCACACGTGATGCGGCTACGGGGCAACCGCGGCGCAAGGTGGTGTACAAGGTCGGCGCAGATGGCGTTGAGACCCGGCTTCCTGCCATTCCCATCCTGCACTTCAGCTGGCAATGGATCTCAGGAGTGCTGGCGGTTCTGCTTTTCCTCTTCACCATCATCCTCATCAACTCAAAGGTCTTTAGAGTGCGCGCACTCAAAGTGGAAGGTCTCACCCGTTATGCAGAAGAGGAGTTCCAGCCCCTTATCAAAGGTCGCAAAACCTCCCTTTTCCTCTTCAATACAAATGAAGTGATGCAATCATTGTCTCTTGTTTATCCCGAATTAAAGGATCCGAGAATCTCCATTGACATGCCTAACCAGGTCATCATCTCCGCCGCTGAACGGCAACCGATCATTCTGTGGCAAGCCGCTGATGGAGCTTACTGGATCGATGCGGAGGGTGTGGTGATGGCCAAACGCAGGGAGATCGATGGGCTTCTTTATATTGAAAGCTCGGTCGCTCCTCCTCTGGCAGTTACTAAAAAACAATCCATCAGCGCCGTTGATTACGCTCGCATGGTGATAGAGCGCAAAGCCGGATATTTGACCAGTGAAGATCTTGTCGATCGCATCAATGGTGAAGTGCTGCAGGCTATTATCGAGATGAGTGCCATCCTCCCCGAAGGCGCCAGCCTGGTGTTTGACCCGATCGCGGGGATGGGATGGCGGGATTCAGGCGGATGGGAAGTATTTTTCGGTACCGACCTGTCCAATATCAACCTGAAACAGATCGAATACCAGACCATTTTGGCGAAGCTCAATGAAATGGGTGTCACACCAGCCATGATCAGCGTGGAGCATGTTGATTCACCATATTTTCGAATGGAGTAGGTGACGTTATGGAAGAACCAATTGTAGTTGGAATTGACATCGGCACAACAAAGATCTGCACCCTGGTCGCCCGTCTCGAAGGAGAGGCGGATATGCGTATCCTGGGCGTCGGGATCGAGCCTGCCCTGGGGATTAAAAAGGGCAACGTCGTTGATATCAACGCCGCCACCCAATCCATCTCCCGTTCGATCGAGAAAGCGCAACGCACCTCCGGGCTCGAGATCCAGTCAGCTCTCGTCAGCCTGGCGGGATCCCACGTTGCCGCCATGAATTCACGTGGCGTGGTCGGCATCAGCGGTGGGGTCATCACCCAGTCAGATGTGGACCGCTCCCTTGAATCTGCCATGGCCGTGGCGATGCCCCATAACCGTGAGATCATTCATGTGATTCAGCGCGGATTCACTGTTGACGGACAGGATGGTATTCTCTCCCCGGTCAATTTTTCCGGCTACCGTCTTGAAGTCGAAACTCATATCATCACCGCCGCTTCAGCCACCGTTGAGAACATCCGCCAGTGCGTCAATGCGTGCAATGTGGATGTTCTGCAGTTTGTGCTGAATCCCCTCGCTTCAGGCGAAGTCGTTCTGAACAAGTCCGAGCGGGATATCGGTGTTTGTATTTGTGATATTGGCGGGGGTACCAGTGACCTCGCTATTTATATCAATGGAGATGTCTGGCACACCAACGTGCTGCCGGTGGGTGGCAATCACATCACCCAGGATATCGCCATCGGTCTCAGGATCAGCGCAGAGCAGGCCGAACAGGTCAAAAAGCAGTATGGGCACGCCATCACCTCGGAGGTGGGGGATGGTGAGTTCTTTACGCTCAAGACGTTCGGGGAGGAACTGCCCCAGCAGATCAGCCGACGCGAGCTGGTAAATATTATCGAAGCCCGCGTTGAAGAGATCTTTCAGTTGCTCCACCAGGAGATCCGCCGTTCAGGTTACGACAACCTGCTGCCGGCCGGAATGATTCTCACTGGTGGCACGAGCCTGCTTCCCGGTATCCGCCAGGTGGCAGCCAACACCCTGAATATGCCGGTGCGCATCGCGCGGCCTGAGAATCTCCTCGGGCTGTCCGATCAATTACAGTCACCAGCGTATTCCACCAGTGTTGGTCTGCTCAAGTGGTCCGAGATCATGGCCCAACCGGCTTATGCCGGAACCCACCCCCGGGGCAGCAAATTCCCGGGCAACGGCGGTAAGACACCCGTCGACTGGAACAAGATCAAGAATGTATTGGATCGTTTATTCCCGTAGGTAAATGCCGGTCTTTGCCTGGCCGGACTCATATTCAAATCATTTTATGGAGGATAAGACAATGGAGACCAACAGCAAGTCAACACAGTACGGCGCAACCCGCAACAGTTATGAATCATCAGTTGAAGCTTTCGCCCGCATCAAAGTAGTCGGCGTGGGCGGAGGTGGCTGCAATGCAGTCAATCGCATGATCGAAGAAGGCGTTCAGGGGATCGAATTTATCACCGTGAACACGGATGCCCAGGCGCTTCTCCTTTCAAAAGCCCCCATTAAGGTACGCATCGGCGATAAAACCACGCAGGGATTAGGCGCTGGTGGAGATCCTGAAATGGGCCGCAAATCAGCCGAGGAATCCGCTGATGAACTATACCAGACGCTTAAAGGCAGCGATATGGTATTCGTCACCGCCGGCATGGGTGGAGGAACCGGTACCGGCGCCGCTCCCATCATCGCACAGATCGCCCAGGAGGTTGGCGCGCTCACCATCGGTGTGGTTACCCGCCCCTTCTCCTTCGAGGGATCAAAACGTTTGCTTTCAGCCGAACAGGGCATCGCCGCGATGAAAGAATACGCTGACACCCTCATCGTCATCCCCAACGACCGCCTCCTGCAAATGGTCGACAAGCGCGCCACCCTCAACGAGTCTTTCAAGACCGCTGATGATGTG
>ENA-UOWG01002850-UOWG01002850.1-activated-sludge-metagenome-genome-assembly--contig:-NODE-2850-length-13958-cov-4.581241_pt1 | contig 13958 bp, 13 predicted proteins | sample MGYA00238147_ERZ761563 | MGnify/ENA primary metagenome ERZ761563 (study PRJEB28884, sample SAMN05720216) | anaerobic digester metagenome | isolation source: active sludge of municipal... | reverse complement strand
ATATGAAAGGTCATCTTAATATCCGGGTAATCATGCAGGAGATTAAGAAACGGGCCATAACAGAGCCTGTGGGCCCTTTCGAAGATGCTCTCGAAATTGCCCACCGGCTGATGAAAATGAAGCGCCATGGCAAAGAATATTTTGTTCATGTTTAATATATTTTTAAGCGGCGTAAATTCTATCTCTCAATTTGCAGGCGATATCCCTGGCTGCCAGCATCTGCAGATAGAATTTCCTTTTTGATTTTTCAGAATGTTTTGATAGGATTAAAGTCTTGTATGCATTGAACAATGCCTCTTCTTGTAAGATGAGTCCTTTATTGATAAGATTTATGCTCCAGGTCCTACCCTTATTGGCCCACCAAAATTGGCAGCTATGGAGAGCTTTATCCAAAGATGCCCGAGCATATTCATAAAGATGTTTGGCCTCTTCGCCATCTTGGACGTGGCTAGCGGCATTGACGAGCTTTAAACATATATGCAGATGCTGCCATTGAAGGCTATGTATTTTGTTTAGCGGGTTTCTCCAGAGAGGATAATAATCTTTGATGGCGATATCTTCTTTTGTGGTACTCCAGGATGAATTTAGAGGTGGCTTGGATTCCTTAATCGGGAACTTATCCAAAAGCTCGCTCATTGTAATTGTCCTGATATGAGGTATCAATTGATTCTTAATCTTACGTTTTTTGCTGGCGATAATCTTAAAAATCTTCCCCAGGAATAGTTTTTCCCAATGCTTGATGTGATGCCCGAAAGTCTCCGCGTCCATTGCGGTGATGACATAGATATCTTTTTTTCCTTTTGCTAAATATTCTAAAGCGGCGATGAATCCCATGCTATCCACGCTGCGAAAACTGATTTTATTGCTGACGATATCATCCCTGAAGAAAGTGATTATGTTTGAATTCTCAGCCTTAGTCCTATAAATCACATCCAGAGGCCATTCGTCTGTACAGGATACTCCGCTTAACAGCACCCATTCGTAACCCATTTCCCGGATTAATTCTCCGGAGCTAGCCGAATAGCACATCTCGGGCATGAAAAAACCACGCGGCCTAAAATTATCAGCGAAGAACAATGAATTGGTTTCTTCATTTAATTCTATTTGCCTTCTGGCTTCATCTTTTGGAATAAGAGGAATGATGGCATGATATTTGGCAGAACCGACAAACTCAATCTGTTTATTTTTTGCAAGCTTATTAAAATCGGCAATGATATCTTTGCCGTTATGCTCTGATAGCATTTGAGTGAGGACTCCGCAGATATTAACGGTTATTTTGGCCTTAGGATGTTTTTTGAGCATTTTAAGAAGTGGACGGTAAGATTCGTTGCTGACTTTTTCTAATATCGGATAGGATTGTGTTGGGGGCTGATAAAAATGTAAAAAAGGAGCCCAGTATATCAATTCTACTCCTTTAAATAATTTTATTTATAACCAGATTACTTTTTAAACAATATTAAAAACAATTTACAATACAGGTATATTTTTTTCTATTGTAATAGCAAGCCAAAGCCTAAAGCAGAAAACCTGTAAGAAATGTGACTAAACTCGATTATAAAGATAATTCTTTCTTAATCTCCTTCTCTGCTCTTAACCAATCATCAAGGTCATTTCCACCCTGATAACCTCTCTGCTCAAAATAAGAATAAGCGCGCTCCTGAATCATACGACTAAGCTCATCTGCGGTTACTCTTCTGAACGATCTTTTCTTATTATTCTTTGAATTCATCTTCTTGCTAAACATTTCTCATTCACCTCTCTTTCTGAAAAATTATATTTCTTGTTTAAAGACCTTTTTTAGCTATAAATTCTACCAAATCAACCACGCGAGTGGAATATGCCCACTCATTATCATACCAGCCTAAAACTTTGACTAATTTAGCGTCGATAACGCGAGTCAATTCCGAATCATATATACATGAGTGGGTATTCCCGTTGAAATCTTTAGAAACCAATGGTTCCACACAATACTGAAGTATACCTTTAAGATACCCTTCTGACGCCTTTTTATAAGCGGCATTAATTGTTTCTACGGTTGCATCTTTTTCCAAGAAGCATGTCAGGTCTGTCAAAGAAACATTAGGAGTCGGAACCCTTATTGATAGACCATCCATTTTACCTTTTAATTCAGGGATGACCGAACCGATGGCTTTTGCCGCGCCGGTAGTTGTAGGTATCATTGAAAGCGCTGCGGCGCGTGCACGGCGTAAATCTTTATGCGGTAAATCCAATATCCTCTGGTCATTGGTATAGGAATGAATCGTAGTCATAACTCCGGATTTTATTCCGAAATTATCCAATAAAACCTTGGCAAGCGGCGCTAAACAGTTTGTGGTACAGGAAGCGTTAGAAATAATATTGTGCTTTTTAGGATCGTAAGTTTTTTCATTGACGCCCAAGACTATCGTCGCATCCTCTCCTTTTGCCGGAGCACTGATGATGACCTTTTTTGCACCCTGTTTTATATGGCCTTCGGCCTTTTCTATGTCAGTGAAAACTCCTGCGGATTCAACGACAATCTCTACCCCCAAATCCTTCCAAGGGATTTCTGCCGGAGTTTTATAACTAAGAACCTTAATCTCCTTGCCATTTACCACCAGGGAATTATCTGTCGCTTTGATGTCGGCCTTTAATTCTCCAAAAGTCGAATCGTATTTTAATAAATGGGCCAATGTTTTTGTCCCTACTGGAAGATCGTTTGTGGCGACAAAATCGATATCTTTTCGATTAAGCCCTGCCCTAAAAACCAACCGACCGATCCTTCCAAACCCGTTAATTCCAACTTTTACCGCCATTACAACTGCACCTCCCTTAAATATTTTGCTGCCACTTCTGGAGGGGTCGGTACGATATAGAAACCTGTTCCCCATTCAAAACCAGCAACTCTAGTTAATTTAGGCATTATCTCTATATGCCAATGATAACTTTCTTCATTCGCTTCATCCAATGGCGAAGTATGAATTATGTAGTTATACGCTGGGTCGGATAAAACTTTTTTCAGCCTTATTAATGTCTCTCTCAAAATCCTGGCTAAAGCAGGTTTTTCCCTATCCTGCATATGACAAAAATATGGACTGTGCCTTTTGGGAATAATCCAAACTTCAAACGGAAAACGCGAAGAAAAAGGACAAAAAGATATGAAATCATCATTCTCCGAAATAATCAATTCCCTACCCTGCTCTAGCTGAAATATCATATCGCAAAAAACGCATCTGCCGCGAAAATTATAATAGTGATGGGAACCATTCAATTCTTCCAAAACGTTTTTGGGCACCATAGGGAGAGCAATCAATTGCGAATGGTCGTGTTCGAGAGAAGCCCCCGCTGAAGGCCCATGATTTTTAAAAATTAGAATGTACTTAAAGCGGGGATCCTGAATTAAAGATACGGCTCTTCGACAATACATGCTGACAACCAATTCGACTTGATGTTCACTAAGATCGGCTATTGTAGTCTGATGCCCTGGAGAATCAACAATAACTTCATGTTCTCCTATACCGTTAGACATATCGTATATGCCGATTCCGTGCCTGTCTAAATTTCCAACATTTGTAAGCGCCGGGAATTTATTGGGTACTACCCTTACTTGCCAACCAGAAGTATTCGGACCACTTCCGGAATCTCTAAAAGCATCTGTCTCGGGAGGAGTAAGATTTTCATTACCATAGCAAAAGGGACAATTGATCCCTTTAAATACATGTTCTTCTTTCTCAAACGATTCGGGACCGCTGGGCTCTTCTACATTTACAATAACCCATCTTCCTATTATAGGATCTCTTCTTAGCTGACTCATTAAATTTGTACTCCTCTTAAGAATTCTGCTGCCTGTTCCGGCGGAAGAGGACAGATATAAAAACCTGTGCCCCATTCAAAACCGGCCACACGCGTAAGCCTTGGCATGATTTCTATGTGCCAATGATAATCTTGATCAACAGTCTTCCAATATCCGGCCTTAGCTTTTCTAAATGGTGCCGTATGCAAAACATAATTGTAAGGAGGATTGCCTAATCCTTTTTTCATCTTCAGTAATACTGCCTTTAAGATTTGGGCTAACCCATTTTCTTCTGATTGATCAAGTTTTATAAAATCACAGCTATGTTTTTTAGGTAAAATCCATACTTCGAAAGGAAAGCGCGAAGCAAATGGTGTGACTGCCACAAAACCATCTACGTCTAAAACTACTCTTACTTTGGAATCTAACTCCTGTTTGATCAAATCGCAGAATACACATCTCTCATGGTAATCAAAATATCTTTTGGCCCCGACCAATTCTTCCTTAACACGTTTTGGATTTACAGGAGTCGCAATCAGTTGTGAACGGGAATGCCTTATCCTCCCACCACCAGCAACCCAACCATAATTCTTAAATACTAGAACGTATTTAAAACGGGGATCTTTCTCTAAATCTATCAATCTTTCTTTGTAGCAATCAATTACGCATCTTATCTGATCTGTTTCTAACTCACAGATATTATCAATATGTTTTGGCGTTTCGATTATTACCTCGTGAGCTCCTATGCCATCCATCAAATCATATACACCTATACCGCGTCGATTAAGCTTGCCTTCTATTCTTAAGGCTGGCTTGATGCTTGGAACCACGCGGACTTTCCAACCCGGGCTATTTGGCCTGGAATGAGAATCGCGCACAGCCCTGATTTCAAGAGGAGTCTGAGACTCCCTGCCTTCACAGAAAGGACACTCGCCTTCAGGAGGGCCGTCCTGGGAAGCTTTAAAATCATCTGGTCTTCTTGCCCTTTCAGTGGCGATTATAACCCAACGACCAAGTATAGGATCTTTTCTTAACTCTGGCATTTTACCTCACTTATAGAATAGAATCAGATTATATCACAAATCTAATTTTTTGTGCAAGCTTTTTTTAACTTAATATAATGCCCTTGGTTATCTTGTGGCCGCAGATGAACTGATCCGCTGTAAGTTTCCTGCCAGATTCTAACTGTAACAGTTTGATACTGATAGCGTTATCTCCGCAGGCTACTAGAATCCCCTCTTTTGAGGTACTGATCACTTCTCCGGGCTTAAGGCTGGCTACATCCATAGTCACGACTTTTACTTGCCAGATCTTCAATAATTTTCCCTGCCAATAGCTAAAACTACCCGGCCAGGGAATAGTTCCTCTAGTCTGGTTAAAAATATCTTCTGCGGGTTTAGACCAATCAATCAGACCATCGGTCCTCTTTAATTTCGGCGCAAGGGTCGCTTCTTTAGAATTCTGTCTCTTCAATTCCGTATCGCCTTGTTCTAGTTTTGCCAAAACATCCGCCAGCGATTCCGCTCCTAAAACAGAAAGTTTTTTGTTCAAAGTTTCGGAAGTATCAGAGGTCTTTATTTCTATTTCTTTCTGAGCGATGATTTCCCCCTGATCCATAAATTCATTCATCTTGATAATGGTTACTCCGGTTTTATTCTCTCCCTTAATAATCGCCCAATTTATCGGTGCTGCTCCTCTATATTTCGGCAACAGTGATGCGTGAACATTTATCGCCATCTTCCTGGGGACTGAAATCAAACTTTTGGGCAAGATTAATCCGTAGGATACGACTACAAAAATATCGGCTTGCATTTTTTTAATTGATTCAATAAAGCTTGGATCTATTTTTGCAGGCTGCATCAATTTTAAACCAAATCCGACAGCCGTATCTTTAACTGCTGTTGAACTAGATAAAAGGTGCCGACCTTTTTTGCGGTCTGGCTGGGTCACTACGCAAGACAATTCATTTTTAGTCTCCGCTATTTTCTTTAGCGATTCAACCGCAAATTCCGAACTGCCGAAAAACACAATCTTCATTTCAATCCTTTATAAATCCACATTTATCGTGGTTATTACCCCGGATTTCCTTTTATATTCTAATATGGGTTTGTGGATAAGTGAACAAATATTTTTAACAGAGCTTCCCTTCAATAATATATTCCAATAGAAATTACCTCTGAGCTTTGAGGGAATCGAAGGACTGGGCTCGTATATCTCTATGGTTTTAGCCTTATTCGATTTGGTTAGCGTATCGAACAAAGCAAAGCTTACCTCTTTTACCCTATCATTAATCTTACCGCGCAGATTAACCTGTACTAAATGCCTAAATGGCGGAAAACCTAATTCTCTCCTATTGTTCAGTTCCTGCTTATAAAAATAATCGGGATCATTTTTATATATCGCCTGCATGATGTAGTGTGTAGGATTTGAAGTCTGGATAATCATTTTGTTTGCAGTAATCTTTCTAAGCCTATAAAGCAGAGAATATGTCTTTTCTGCCGCCCGAAAATCTATTCTATTCAATGAGGCATCGGGCTTTAATACTCCTAAGAGATCGACGCTAAAATTATGTTTCTTTAGACTAATTTGAGTAGAGATTAAAATATCGAAGTCGTCTGCTGGCAGACTTGATTCTTTATCCCAGCGCCTGATTTTTGCCTGGGGGAACATCCTATGCATTTCGCTTTCAAGCTTCTCGGTTCCTATTCCAGAATAACGCATATACGCAGCCTGACAATTCGGGCAAATGGACAAAGCTTGAGTTTTATAATTGCAATATCTGCAAGTCAAAGATTTCTTATCGTAATGATAAGTCAAGCTGATATTACATCTTGGGCATTTCAATGAATAGCCGCAGCTTCGGCATTGGATAAACGTAGAAAATCCTTTGCGGTTCATAAAAAGCATGACCTTGCCGCCCGAAGCCAGTGTATTTTGGATATTGTTTTCTAAAAAAGACGAAAGAATAAAATCCCTTTTTCTCTGCCTGAATCTTTCTTCGTTGGTATCAAGTAACTTGACATCAATTGTTTTAGAAACTGTTCCTTTTGGCTCAACTAATTTTGCATTTTTTTGTTTTATCTGAGAAAAAGTCTCCAAGGAAATTGTGGTGCTTGATAAAACTAGCGAAGCCTTTTCTTTTTCTACGCGCATATAAGCCACTGACCGAGAATGGTAATGCGGCGACTGGTCATGTTTATAGGCGTAATTGTCTTCTTCCTCAATAATAATAAGCCCTAGATTATTGACGGGTGCAAAAACTGCCGAGATAACACCGATGACTATGCTGGCCTGGGAATTTTTTATCCTGGCCCATTCGTGCAACCCCTGATTTGGATTTTGTGTACCATACAAAACCGCGACTCTACCACTGAATTCTGCCTCAAGTTTATCAAAGTAATCCTTGATATATGATATCTCAGGCACCAAAAATATAACGTCTCTTTGTGCAGATAATACGGTTCTTATCTTGCCCAGATAGAAATCCCATTTTTCCTGCTCCGGTAAATCTTTCAGAACAGAAACTTCTGGTTTTCCCGAAGGAACATTGGATACAATCTTTCCCTTATGCAGGATATCGACTTGCTTGCCTTTTCTTATCGCCTGCGGAAGAGATATCTCTATCATCTCCCCCAAACTGCAGCAATAATAATCAGCTAGCTCCTTTAACTGGCTTAATAAATCTTCATCCAATATTGGAGTTTCGTCGATTAAAGATAGAATCGGTTTTAAATGCCTGAATTCTGATTTCTCTTTTAAAGCGACTACGTATCCGATCAACCTTTTATTGCCAAAACCGACTTTGACTCTTGCGCCGACGCTAACTTTGCCAAGCATACTTACCGGAATCGCATAATCAAACCTGGTTTCAATTGGTAAATTAAATATTACCTGGGCTATCTTTCTCTTCATTTTATAATATCCAGAATATCTTTTGTTTCCACGGAGGTAAAAACCGATGTGTTTTGCTTCATCTTCGCTAACTCGGAAGGATTATTCTTCAATTTCAGAACCATATCTTCAATATCATTTACGTTCTTGGCGATAAAGCCGATGCCTTGCGATTGCATCAGCTTAGCATTTGTTTTCTCCTGTCCCGGTATTAAATTAAAAAATATCATGGGCAGCTTTTTGACTAATGATTCGGAGATTGTCAGGCCTCCGGCCTTGGTAATTATCACGTCGCTGGCCGACATCAATTCGTGCATATTATCTACCAAGCCAAAAACCACCAGGGATTCTTGGCCAAGTTTTACTAGTTTATTAAACAGTTTTTTATTCCTGCCGCAAACAACCAGAAGCTGGATATGCTTCTGCAAAGAATTGACAATTCTCTCTATCGGGCCCAAACCGATAGCCCCAGTAACAATCAAAGCAGTAAAAACATCTGGTCTTATATTCATTTTTCTACAAAGATATTCCTTATCAGATGATTTCAAGAAGCCGCTTCTGACCGGAATGGGCATGACTTTAATCTTTTCTAATTTGACGCCATGCGAAACCAGATAATCTTTTAGCTTCGGATAGGCTACGGTATAAATATCAACTTCTTCTGCCAGCCAAAAATGATGAATTGAAAAATCGGTCACCACCGATATTAATTTTGCCTTAAGGCCCGATGTTTTTTTCAGACGAGAAACCACTCGGTTTGAGAAGAAATGGGTAGAAATAACGATATCTGGATTTTGAGTGAGAATAAATTTATCCAGCTTGCGTGAATTTATAAAATTAAAGAAATTGCGCACTAAATTGACTGGCCAAATTAACCATCGATTATTGGTAAGCCAAAAGAAAACACCCCAGATAAAAGGAAGCCGAGAAATCAAAAAACTGTATCCTCGGCTATAAGAAAATCTAAAAAATCGGTTGGTATAATCCAGCGCATCGATAAGAATAATTTCATGCAAGGATTGTAACTTCAACCTTTGAGAAATAGCCTCGGCGGCTTTTTTGTGGCCTTCTCCTGCCGTCGCATATATAACTAATATTTTCATTGTTTTGAGTTTATATTGATTGAAAGGTGAGCTATTTTAAAACTATCTCGACTGCTTCTTTAAGATTCCCGGTGATATAGTCCGGCTTCTCCTGCCAGTTAGACATGTTTTCCAGCTTCTCTTTCCCGGAAAGAACCAAAATCGTTTTAAAACCAAGCCCTTTCCCCGTCTGGACGTCTCTAATACTGTCCCCGATAAAATATGTGGAATTTAAATCTATATTTTTGGCGCCTACGCTTTCTAACGCTTTTTTTATCAGTCCTGCCTTGGGCTTGCGGCAATCACAGTTCTCTTGGGCGGTATGGGTGCAATAAAAAACTTCTTTTATCCTGGCTTTATTCTTTGATACTTCTTTGAGCATACGGGAAGTTATGTCTTTTAAGTTTTCCGCCGGATAGATTCCTTCCGAAACTCCCGCCTGATTGGAAATTACAAAAATATCGAAACCGGAGTCGGTCAACTTCTTTAATGCCTCAAGGCTCCCCGGCACAAACTTAAATTCACTCCAATGGGTAACGTATTTAAAATCCCCCGGATATTCGTTTATTACGCCGTCTCGATCAAGAAAAATAACTTTCATTATCTCTTACCCACTTTATCAATCTTGTGATACCTTCCTCTACATTGACCCTTGTTTTCCAATTCAATGTCTTTTCTAACTTTTTAGTATCGGAAATATAGACCTTTTGGTCCGATGGCCGCCAATCAGTGAATTTTAGTTTAGGTTTTTTTTCGGTGGCTTTTTCTATCTGTTCAATAAACTCAAGCAGTGAAATAGTATTGTTATTGCCTCCGCCGATATTGAAAACTCCATGATTTTTATCAGACTTGATAAACTTCTCGAAAGCATCTATTAAATCGGAGACATAAAGCATGTCCCTTACTTGTTTTCCGTCTCCGTAGATAGTTATCGGCTTGTTAAAAAGTGCAGCAATGATAAACCAAGCAACCCAGCCCTGGTCTTCGAATCCGAACTGACGCGTTCCATAAGTGCAGGACATACGAAAAGCCGCAGTTTTCATACCATAGATGTGGCCATATTCCTGCACATAAAGTTCCCCTGTCAGTTTACTGACTCCGTAAGGAGTATGTCCGGTTAAATCCGTCGGCATATCTTCGGAAACTCCCAAAATATTATCGTAAATGTACCTTTTTTCTTTTTCTTTTAAAGGGATCTTATCGACATTCTCGCCGTAGACCTTATTTGTGGAACAATAGATAAAAGCGGCATACTTACAGACTTTCCTTGTGGCTTCCAAAGTATTTAAGGTTCCGAAAGCATTAATGCTGAAATCTTCCAAAGGATCTTTTACAGAAGAAGCGACTCCTGGTTGGCCTGCCGTATGAATCACGACATCCACTCCTTTGCCCAAAGCTTTCAAAACATCCTTTTCGTTTCTTACGTCTCCCTTGATTCTTTTTACGTTCTTATATTTAGCCAGATAATTCCAGTTATATTCTACGGATTTTTGGTCATATCCGAATATTTTGGAGCGCATTAAATTGTCTAATATGGTGACGTCATCGCCTTTTGTCGCGAAATGTTCCGCGCAATGAGAACCGACCAACCCGGCTCCGCCAGTGATTAAAATCCTCATTTCTTTCTCTCCCTTTTCATTTGCCAATATTTGGCATAGCTTATTATCTGATATAAACTCGCAAAATAAGCAATCATAAAACCGACGAATCCGTCTTTGTATGCTCTTTTGCCAAATAGAGATCTGAAAAACCTATCAATTGTCCTCCAGAATGCCTTGCCGAAAGACATCTGGCGGCCAGTATTAATCCATTTTTTTGCCTCTAAAGTTGTTTGTCTATTCAGGCTTGCCAGAAAATGTTCGAAATCAGGATAGCCTTTATGGACTATATCTTTGGTCAAGTGTCCGGTCTCGCCATCTAAAAATACTTTTGGATGGACTTCGACTTCCTCGTAATGAAATTTGCTTTTTTTAAATAAACGCAGCTTACCTGCAGGATACCAGCCTGAATACCTCACCCAATAATCTCCGATAAAATTTCGCAAAGGTATGGAAAAAGCGCTGAATTTTGTATTGGCTTCCAGTACTTTGGAAATTTCCTGCTTTAATTCTTCCGTCACGAACTCGTCGGCGTCCAGGCTTAAGACCCATTCATTTCTGGCCTGGGAATATGACCAATTGCGATGAATGCCTTCAATGTCCATGCGCCTTTCAAAAATTTTATCGGCGAACTTCTGGGCGATTTCCACTGTCTTATCAGTGCTCATATCATCGACGATGACAATTTCATCGGCCCATCCATGGACACTCTGTAAACATTTTTCGATATTATCCTGTTCGTTTTTGGTAATCACCACTACTGACAAAGGTATCTTTTTATCCATTTAAAACCTTTTTTAACTGTTCTGAGACAAATTTAATCTGTTTTTTATTCATGTGCGGATACATTGGCAGCGCTATAATCTCCTGGCAGACGCGTTCTGCCACTGGGAAATCTCCCTTTTTGTAATTCAATTCCTTGTATGCCTCCTGCAAATGTAAAGGCATAGGATAATAAATTGAAACGCCGATTCCTTTTTGGCGCAACTCTTCGTAAATCCTGTCCCGATCCTTTATCCTCACAGCATAAATATGATAAACATGCGATGCATCTTTTGCGGATTGAGGCAACGTTATATTTTTCTCATCTTTTAGAAGCTGACTGTAATATTTTGCATTTTCCTGCCGTAGTTTATTCCATTTATCTAATTTTGTCAGTTTCGCCCGCAAGATTATCGCCTGAATTGTATCCAGGCGCGAATTATAGCCTTTTATTGCATGCTCGTATCTACCCTTTCTTCCGCAATCCCTAAGCATGAAAATCTTTTGGTAGATTTTTTCGCTATCTGTAACGACCATTCCCGCATCGCCGAATGCGCCCAAGTTTTTAGTCGGATAAAAACTGAAACATCCTATATCGGCGAGCGAGCCGCATTGCTTACCTTGATACAAAGCTCCGTGCGCCTGAGCGGCATCCTCAACTACTTTCAGATTATATTCTTTGGCGATAGCTGAAATCGGCTGCATATCAGCTGATTGTCCAAAAAGATGCACCGGAATTATCGCCTTGGTGTTTTTAGTGACTGCTTTTCTGATTTTTTCAGGATCGATATTATAGGTTTTATCGTCGATATCGACAAATACCGGTTTTGCGCCGGTATAAGATACTGCCAAGGCGGTAGCTATAAAAGTAAAAACCGGAACGATTACCTCGTCACCCTCTTTTATCCCTAAGCTCAAAAGCGAAAGAAACAAAGCGTCAGTCCCGGAATTAAGTCCAATGGCGTAATTCGTCCCGCAATGGCGGGCAAATTCTGCTTCAAACAGCTTTACGTCCTCGCCAAGTATAAAAGAACTCTTTACGAAGAGATTCTCTAAGGGTTTCTTGATATCCCTTCTAATCTCCCGATATTGAGCATTCAAATCAACAAAAGGCACATTCATTGTTTTAGCAGCTCCTTGGCTGCGCCAAAAACCTCTTCTTCTCGGACATCTCGAAGACACTGCTTGTTGTTGTCGCACGGTAATAGCTTAAACCTCTGATAGCAAGGCTGACAAGCCAATCTCGTTTTTATAACTATGTGATTTTTGCTTCTCGGATAAGGCCCATAAACTTTATCGTCAACCGGGCCAAAAATCGAAACTGTCTTTGCCCCGACGGCGACGGCCAAATGCAACGGTCCGCCGTCATTGGCGATAACTAATTTAGTCTTCGCTAGTAATGCAGCAAATTGCGCAATGTCAGTTTTGCCGCAGCAGTCAATAGCAGAATTCTTCGCGCCATCAACTACTTTTAAGCAGGACTCTTTGTCTTTCAAATCTCCCATGACTAAAATTTTAAGTTTTAATTCTTCGGCTAATCTCCTGGCAACAGCTGCAAATTTCTCCGCCGGCCACTGCTTTATCGAGGCATCCTTGCCCCAGCTTGCACCACCGCCAGGGATTACAGCAACTAAAGTATCTCCAGCGATTATTCCCTGTTCTGACAAAAAACCATCAGCCCATTTTCTGGCTTCATCCGGAACGAACAAATCCAGATGGCTATCTTTATATTCAATATTTAAGAATTTCAATAAATCGAGATAATATTCTACAACATGTTTTGCCTGGTATCCATCAATATTTATTTTATCTGTTAAGAAAACCCCGCGATTTTTATAATTAAAACCTATCCTTTTTTTGATGCCGATCAGCCAACTAAAAAAGCTGTAATGTTTGCCCAAAGACAAATCAATCGCAGCATCAAATTTTTCTTTCTTAACTGAATTCAATAAATTATTGAATTCTTTCAGGCATTTTAATTTTGATTCTTTCCCGAGATCCCGGTAATGATCCTTCTCAAAGACAAAAACCTTGTCTATGTTAGGATTAGCTTCTAAAATCTTAACGGTACGGATATTGCAAAGATACCCAATGTAGACATCGGGACGATTTTTCTTGAGATTTCTCACAACCGGCGTGGTAAATAAAACGTCTCCAATCCCGAAAGGATTGATAACCAACACTCTTTTTAGATTATACTCTCTTGTAGTCATCCCTTAATCTTATGATATCATCTTCCTTGAGGTATTTTCCTGTCTGGACCTCAACAATCTTCAGAGGCTTATTGCCCGAAGGATTTTCCAGGCGATGAACCTTGCCCGCCGGTATATAAATACTCTCGTTTGACCTGACTAATTTAACCATTTTTCCGCAAGTCACCCTGGCAATACCCTCAACGACCACCCAGTGTTCGGCGCGCTTGCGATGAAATTGCAGACTAAGCCTCTTTTTCGGGTCTATCTCAACCAACTTCACTTTAAAATCAAAATCATATTGCAACACGATATAGCTTCCCCATGGCCGGTTGACTTTCTTATGATAAATATATTCCTCTCTGTTTTTATCCTTTAGGAAGTCGACAATCTTTCTGACTTTCTCGGAGTAATCCTGCTTACAGACCAAAAGCGCATCAGGGGTATCGACTATAATCAAGTCCTTTAGACCGAGGGTTGCCACAAACCTATCTTTGCTCCAGACCAGGATATTTTTGCTATCCACGTCGTAAGAGTCGGCCTTAAGGACATTATCGTTTTTGTCATTGCCTAAAATATCCTTCAACGCCTGCCAGCTGCCGACATCAGACCAAGCGAATCTGGCCGGTATCATCGAGACCAACTTCGATTTCTCCAAAAT
>ENA-UOWG01002849-UOWG01002849.1-activated-sludge-metagenome-genome-assembly--contig:-NODE-2849-length-13961-cov-20.911477_pt1 | contig 13961 bp, 7 predicted proteins | sample MGYA00238147_ERZ761563 | MGnify/ENA primary metagenome ERZ761563 (study PRJEB28884, sample SAMN05720216) | anaerobic digester metagenome | isolation source: active sludge of municipal... | reverse complement strand
ACCCAGTTGGACGCTCGCCAGCGCCAGACCAATCCGCTGGGCGCGTTCGCGCTGGGCGCACCGCTGCCCGGAACGCGGATCGCGCTGATGGACGATGTGGTCACCACCGCCAGCACGGTCGCCGAATGCGCCCGGGTGCTGCGGGCTGGCGGGGCGACCGAAATCGAAATCTGGGCTATCGGCCGCACCGGCGGTGATTCCTGACTACAGGGTATCCCTCAGCGCGCGTTGTGAACGCTGGTTTGAATCGGCGGCGGCCACAGGTTCTATCCCGCTGCCAACACGCGCATAATAGCTAACTGATTCTACAAAAATCATAAGGAGCGCACCGAGCCATGACCGTTGAAACCATCGCCACTCAGCCCTTCCAAGATCAAAAGCCCGGCACCTCCGGGCTGCGCAAGAAAGTTAAAGTTTTTGAGAAACCGAATTACCTGGAAAACTTCGTCCAATGTATTTTCGACACTCAGCGTGACCGCGTAGATGCGCCGCTGGTGCTCGGCGGCGATGGGCGCTATTACAACCGCCAGGCCATCCAGATCATCCTGCGCATCGCTGCGGCTAATGGCTGCACGCGGGTGATTCTGGGCCAGGGCGGCATCCTCTCCACGCCGGCGGCTTCCCATCTGATTCGTCTCTATAACGCCCGGGGTGGCATTATCCTGTCGGCCAGTCACAATCCCGGCGGGCCGGATGAAGACTTCGGCATCAAATTCAATACCCCCAATGGCGGACCCGCGCCGGAGAAAGTCACTGAGTCCATTTACACGGCCAGTCTGCACATCAACCGTTATCGCACGCTGGACAGTGCGGACATCAACCTCGACCGGCTGGGAACCGAGTTTGTTGGCGACATGGTGGTGGAAATCGTGGATCCGGTTCGCGCTTACGCCGATCTGATGGAGCAGCTATTCGACTTTAACCAGATTCGCGCCCTGTTCCAGTCCGGGTTCCGGATGCGCTTCGACGCCATGCACGCGGTGACCGGTCCCTACGCCCGGGAAATCCTGGAAAACCGGTTGGGCGCGCCTGCCGGCACCGTGATCAACGGCGTACCGCTGGAAGATTTCGGTCACGGCCATCCCGATCCCAATCTGGTGTACGCCAAAGAACTGGCCGATTACCTGTTCGGCCCCGACGCGCCAGACTTTGGCGCGGCCTCGGACGGTGACGGCGACCGCAACATGGTGCTGGGTCGGCATTTCTTCGTCACGCCCAGCGACAGCCTGGCGGTGATTCTGGCCAACGCCGCCTCAGCGCCCGGCTATCGCGACCGCATCAGCGGCGTCGCCCGTTCGATGCCCACCAGCCAGGCGGCCGACCGGGTGGCGGCCAAGCTGGGGCTGAACTGCTATGAAACGCCGACCGGCTGGAAATTCTTCGGCAATCTGCTGGACGTCGGCAAAATCACCCTGTGCGGCGAGGAAAGCTTCGGCACCGGTTCCGACCACGTGCGCGAGAAGGATGGGCTGTGGGCGGTGCTGTTCTGGCTGAATATTCTGGCTGCGCGCCGGCAGTCGGTGGCCGAAATTGTGCGCGAGCACTGGCAAACTTACGGGCGCAACTACTATACCCGCCACGACTACGAAGCGATCAACAGCGCCGCCGCCAACGGCCTGGTGGACGCCCTGCGCGCCAAAACCGCTACGCTACCGGGGCAAAAACTGGGTTCGTACACGGTGGCGTATGCCGATGACTTCCGCTATCTCGACCCCATTGACCAAAGCGTGAGCGACAAACAGGGCATTCGGATTGGCTTCGAGGATGGTTCGCGCATCGTCTACCGGTTGTCCGGCACCGGCACCGAGGGCGCAACGCTGCGGGTTTACATTGAAGCCTATGAAGCCGACCCGGCCCGGCACGATCTCGACACCCAGCAGGCGCTGGCGGAACTGATCCAGATCGCCAATAGTCTGGCCAGCATTCGTGAACGCACGGCTCGCAATGAGCCGACGGTCATTACCTGATCCATTCCGTCTGACCTGCATTGTTTTTCCCTTTCCCGCCGCGCCATGGGTGGGAAAGGGCAATCTGTCCAGCCTGAATCCCGCGGATTTTTCCTCTTGTCAACTGCCGGTTTTTTAAATCTCAAATCAGGAGGACGCATCATGTCAACGCCTTTGGTAGAACGGGAAGCGTTGAATGTTCAGCCGCGCCACCGCTGGACGGTGGCGGAATATCATCGCATGGGTGAAGTCGGTTTACTGAACGAAGATTCGCGGGTGGAATTGATTGATGGGGAGATCATTGAAATGGCGCCGCTTGGGAGTTTCCATGGCGGTGGGGTCAAGTATTTTAATAATAAGCTCGCTTCGCTATTGCATGGAAAAGCGATTGTATCCGTTCAGGACCCCATCATCCTTGGTGGACACACGGAACCTCAGCCGGATATTGCGCTGTTACGCTGGCGCGATGATTTTTATCGAACAACAAATCCACACGTAGAAGATGTGTTGCTGATCATCGAGGTTTCTGACAGCACGCTCCGCTACGACCGCGACGTTAAAATACCGCTCTATGCTCATCACGGCATCCCGGAAGTCTGGTTGCTCGATATCCCGCAACGACACATTGAAATCTACCGCGACCCCGCCAACGGCCAGTACCGGCAACGCGATTGTCGCCGCACCGGTCCGATCGCGCCAATTCTGTGCCCGGATGCCGTGATTGACTTGGCCGAAGTGTTTCCCAATTCCTGAAGAAGTTTCTGAATGACTGAATTCGTTTTTACCGCGGACAGCAGCGAGCGCGTCCCGCTCAAAATCTTCACCGAAAAGGCGTACCTGGACTATTCCATGTACGTCATTCTCGACCGGGCGCTGCCCCATATCGGCGACGGGTTGAAACCGGTGCAGCGGCGCATCGTCTACGCCATGTCCGAACTCGGCCTGTCGGCCAATTCCAAACATAAAAAATCCGCGCGCACGATCGGCGATGTGTTGGGCAAATACCACCCGCACGGTGATCTGGCCTGTTACGAAGCGATGGTGCTGATGGCCCAGTCGTTTTCGTACCGCTATCCACTGGTGGACGGGCAAGGTAACTGGGGTTCGCCGGATGATCCCAAGTCCTTTGCCGCCATGCGCTATACCGAGGCGCGGCTGGCGCCGTTCGCGCAAGTGCTGCTGGCCGAACTCGGCCAAGGCACAGTGGACTGGGTTCCCAATTTCGATGGCACGCTGGACGAACCGAAGCTGTTGCCGGCGCGGTTGCCCAACGTGTTGCTGAATGGCGCGACCGGCATCGCCGTCGGTATGGCCACCGACATCCCGCCGCACAATCTTGGCGAGATCGCCGCCGCCTGCATTCATCTGCTGGATCATCCCGACTGCGACGTGGACGCCCTGTGTGAGCGGGTTCCAGCGCCGGATTATCCCGGCGGCGCCGAGATCATCACCCCGCGCGAAGAACTGCGGAAGCTGTATCAGACCGGTAATGGCGCGGTGCGGCTGCGCGCCCGGTTCGAGCGGGACAACGGCGACGTAGTGATCACTGCCCTGCCGCATCAGGCATCCGGGGCGCGGCTCATGGAACAGATCGCCGCGCAGATGCGGGACAAAAAGCTGCCGATGGTCGAGGACCTGCGCGACGAGTCGGACCACGAGAATCCGACCCGGCTGGTGCTGGCGCTGCGCTCGAACCGGGTGGACGTGGATTTGCTGATGGATCACCTGTTCGCCACCACCGATCTGGAAAAGAGCTACCGGGTCAACCTGAACATGATCGGCCTGGACGGTCGGCCCCAGGTCAAGAATCTCAAGCAGATTCTGGAAGAATGGCTGCGCTACCGGGTCATGACGGTGCGGCGGCGGCTGGAATACCGGCTGCATCAAGTCGAACAGCGCCTGCACATTCTCGACGGTTTGCTGATCGCCTACCTCAATCTGGACGAGGTGATTCGCATCCTGCGCACCGAGGAGCAGCCCAAGCCGATCTTGATGGCCCGCTTCCAGCTCTCCGACGTTCAGGCCGAGGCGATTCTGGAAACCAAACTGCGTCATCTGGCCCGGCTGGAGGAAATGAAGCTGCGCGGCGAACAGGATCAGTTGCGCCAGGAACAGGAGCAGTTACAACAGTTGCTCGGTTCGGAAAAGCGGCTGAATACGCTGATCCGCAAGGAGATTCAGGACGACGCCCAGCGTTACACCGATCCCCGGCGCTGCCTGCTGGTGGAACGGCGGCCCGCGCAGGTGCTGGACGAGACCAGCCTGACGCCAAGCGAACCGATGGTGGTGGTGCTCTCGCAAAAAGGCTGGGTGCGAGCAGCCAAGGGGCGCGAGATCGCCGCCGAGGCGCTGAGCTACAAAGCCGGCGATGGTTTTCTGGCCCAGGCGCAGGGCCGCAGCAATCAATCCGCCGTCTTTCTGGACACCACGGGACGAACCTACACCCTGCCGGTGGGGGGACTGGCCTCGGCGCGCGGCTACGGCGAACCGCTGACTGGCAAGCTCAGTCCGCCGGACGGCGCCAGTTTCGTGAGCGTGCTGCTCAGCAATGCCGAAGACCTGTACCTGCTGGCGACCGACGCGGGCTACGGCTTCATCTGCGCCTTCGACGACCTGGTGAGCCGTAACAAGGCCGGTAAACTGGTACTAACCGTCCCGGAGGGGGCAAAAATCCTGTCGCCCCTGCCGGTCACGGGGCTGGACACCGACCGGTTGGCGACCGTTGGCAGCGGCGGGCGATTACTGGTATTTCCGGTCAACGAATTGCCGCGCCTGCCCAAGGGCAAGGGCAACAAGATTCTTGACCTGCCCGGCGAGGAGCGCCTGGTCACGCTCACGCTGGTCCCGCCCGAACGAGGCATCGTGCTCACCGCCGGCAAGCGGGATTTAAAGCTCAAGCCCGCCGATTTGGAAAACTACGCCGGGGAGCGAGGGCGGCGGGGCAAGCCGTTGCCGCGCGGCTTTCAGCGCGTCGAGCGGATTACCGTCGCGGAGTAAAGTCACTTTCCGCATTTTCCGTGCCTTCCATGTCTTCCGTGGACTGCTGGCGTCTACTTACCCCTCATCACCAATCCGATATTCCTTAAGGCGGCGTTTCAGGGTGGACAGCGGGATGCCCAATTCCCGGGCCACCGCCGCCTTATTGCCCTGATTGCGTTCCAGCGCCTCCACGATCATGTGCCGTTCCATCTCCCTGAGATGCGCGCGGGCATCCGCCGCCGGTTTTCCCGGCTCAGAGCACGGTTCGGAGAGCGGCTCCGCGCGCTGGACCGGGGACGCCGCCAGGGCTGGGGGGCTGACCGGGATCGCGGCGGCGGCCTTGGACAGGCGCAAATCCTCTGGGCGAATCTCCCGGTCGCCGCACAGCACCGCCGCCCGCTCCAACACGTTGCGCAATTCCCGCACATTGCCCGGCCAGGAATAGTCTTGCAGTGCTTCCAGGACCGCCGCCGACAGCCGGCACGGCAACTGCAAACGTTCGCACAGATGGCGGGCGATCAGCGGAATGTCTTCCCGGATTTCCCGCAGGGCAGGTACCTCGATGGGCACGACTGACAGCCGGTAAAACAGATCAGGCCGGAAGGTGCCCGCTCTGACCATCGCTTCCAGATCACGATGGGTGGCGGTGATAACCCGCACGTCTACCCGCAGCGGCTTATCGGAACCGATCGGTAATACCTCGCGGGTTTCCAGCACCCGCAGCAACCGGGGTTGCAGGTCCAGCGGCAGCTCGCCGATCTCGTCAATAAACAGCGTCCCGGTGTGCGCCTGGCGAAATGCGCCTTCGCGTGAGCCGGTCGCGCCGGTGAATGCACCCTTGATGTGGCCAAACAGATCGTTACGCACCATCTCCGGATCGGCTACCGAAGCGTCGAATACCACCAACGGTCCTTGCCGGCCCGAAAAGGTGTGCAGGGTGCGCGCCACCAGTTCCTTGCCGGCACCGGACTCACCGTGTAAATGCACAGTGGTAGGTGTAGGCGCCACCGCCCGAATCAGCCCGTACAACTCGCGCATCCGCTCGCTGGACCCGACCAGTTCGCCCAGATGATCCTGGCGCGGCACCGCCACTTTGCGCTCCTCGGTGTGCTGGCGAATCAGCAGGCGCGAGTAACCCAGCCGGCAATCGGCATCCGCCGGGATATAGGCTTCGGCGATGCGCACGTCATTGATAAATATGCCGTTGGTCGAACCCAGGTCGCGCAGCAGCAAACCGTTTGGGGTCATGCGAATTTCGGCGTGCCGGCGCGAGATCGCCCGGTCGGTCAGGACCACGTCATTGTCGGGCGCGGTTCCAATGCGCAAGACGGGCAATCCCAAACTGATTTCCAGACCGGCATCCGGCCCGGTGACTACCCGCAATTCGATGGCTTCGAACTGAACCCGCAACTGGGACTGAGATGCTGCGACGATCACTTCCGTGCCATCGCCTAAAAGGGAAGATGCAGCCATTTCGTCACCGGAAAAGTCGTGAATTGTTCAATTCTATATCAGTTTTGACCGATCACGCCCTGCTCTATCAACCAATGAAGGGTTAGGTGATTTCTCGCAAGGACTATACCGGTGGGGCTTTTAGGGATACGGCGCCGCCGTGTCCCTACAGGGAACCTACCTGGTAAGGTCTTTTATGGAAATCGCCTTAGGTTTTATGCCCGCGCGGCGCTCCAGCCGGCGCAAGCTCTTGAACGCCATGGCGCGTATTCCGCTGTCCTCATTGCTGTTGGCCAAAATACCCTGCAACGCCGTTTGCGCCGCCGCACCGCCCAGCCGGCCCAGGGCCGCAATCGCGCTGGACCGCGTTGCCGCTTCCCCATCCGCTCCCGTGGCGCGGCGGATGAGCGCAGCGGTCTCCTGTTGTTCCAGATAAACCGGCAGGACAGTCTGCCGGCGTTCGGCGGTCGCCAGCAACCGATCCTCCGCGCCAGGGAGAACCGCGCGCAGAACCGGGCGCAAAGCCGCGCCGTCGGCGCTCCTGGACCGCTCCAAATATTGGAGCACGGGGGCGCCGCCCAGCCGGGCCAGGGCGGCGCTAGCCGCCGCACGCACGCCGGAATCCACATCCGCCAAGGCTGGCAATAGCGCATCGCTGTCCTTGGCATCGCCGCACTCGGCCAAACCGCGAATCGCTTCGCAACGCACGGCGACCGGATGCCGGGTATCGGCGAGCGCCGCCCGCGCCGCTGGCGCGACGGCGAGTTGCAATTGACGAGCGGCCCACAGACTGGCCTGCCAAGCGTGCGCTTCCGCCTCGGCCTGTTCCCGTGAATGCCGTTCGTCAGCCTGACGCCAGCCGGTCGCCGCCCGTTCCAAGGCCGTTTGCACCGCCGCCGCCAACTCCCGGTCGCCGCTGTTGCCAGCGATCCAGGCCGCCTCGGCGCGCGTCGCCGCCGCCTCGTCTTGCAACAGCGCCTGCAAGGCGTCGCGGGAAAAAGCCTGACGGCGAATCAGCCCGCGCCGCAACCGCTGCCGAACTTCGGGGTCTTTGACCACGCCCAGCCGTTGCGTCAGGGTCGCGGGATCGCCCTGCCGGGCCAGAAAGCGCGCGGCGGGCTGGCTAATCTCGGCGTATTCACTGTTCAAAGCCAGCAGACTGACCTGGGTGGCGTCGCCCGGATAAATCCGCCGCAAGGCGTCCAGGCCGGCCTGGCGCAGCGGGGCGTCGCGATGATGCAACAGCGATGCCAACACCGGTTCGGAGGCCACTGCGCCCAGTTGCCCCAGTTCAACGGCGGCCCGCTGGCGGGCGGCGCCATCTTCGTAGGGGTCGCTGGCGATGCGTTCCAGCAGAGCGCGGCTGCGCTCGTCGCCGATGCGCCGCAAACCGCTCAGGGTCCGCCCGCGCAGTTCGCCCCGTCCCTCGCGCGCCAGCCGTTCCAGGCGGTCGCGCACCCGCTGGCGTTCATCGGCGTCGGTCAGGCGCGGCAACAATGCACCAAGCGCCTCGGCGGCGTCCGGGGCGAGGGCGCGGTCGTCGGCGGGCGCATCGGCGCGCAGATCGAGCAGCGGTTCCAGGTATTCCAGCGCGCGCCGGTCGCCCAATTCCCCCAGGGCGGCGATGGCCCGTTTCCGTTCCGGCTCGGCGCCGGCGCTAAACGCCAGCAACAGCGGTTGGAACGCTTCCGGGCGCTGCTGTTTGGCCAGACCTTCGGCGGCGGCCAGCAACAGTTCGCGGCGACCGCCGATCAGCGCCCGCGTCAGCGGTTCCAGGCTGGCGCCGGGGATGCCAGCGACAACCCGTTGCGCCAGTTGCGCGCAGGCCAGGGCGCGAATCGCTTCGTCGCGGTCGTCCAGCAGGCGAACCAGCAGAGTTTCGGCCTGCTTGTCGTCCAGCACGCCCAGCGCCTCGATGACGCGCGTGCGAATCGCGGCATTGTCGTGGTCAAGCAGCGGCGGCAATGCGTGCAGGGCGAGTTCTTCGCGGTAACGCGGGTAGTGCCGCCCATCGGCGCGCTTTTGCTCCGGCTGAACGCGGTCGCGCAGCAGTTGCAGCAGCACATCCAGGGCCAAACTGTGATGCGCGACCCGGTCCTTGTCCAACAGCCAGCGTCCCAGCAGCGGCGCGGCGGCGACGTGACCGATGCGACCCAGCGCGCGCAGCAGGGCTGGGCGGTCGGCGGTCTGATCGGGATCATCTTCCAGTCGCGCCGTTACGGCCTCAGCCGCTCGCGCCGCGACCTCCTCATTCGGCCGGGCGTGCGCCAAAGCGACCAGCGCCTCCAGCGCCCGGCTGGCGATGCGCGGTTCAGCGCGCAGAGCGGTGGCCAACACTTCCAGCGCCAGCGGTTCGCCGCGCTGAGCCAAACCGACGGCGGCGCGCAGCCGCAGCTCGTCGTGCTCGCTGGCCAGGGCGCGACTCAAAGCCGCCGCGATGCGCGCATCGTTGGCGTCGAGCAGGCGATCCACCACGGTCAACCGCAAATCGTCGTAGCGGCTGTTCAGCGCCAGCAACCAGGGTTCCAGACTACTGGCGGGGTAGAGGCGGGGCAGTTGTTCCAGGGCGTGGCGGCGGGTTTCGGTGTTGGCGGCGTTGACCGCGCTGCGGGCCAGTTCAGCGGCGCGGGCATCGCCGGCCACGGCCAGGGCCAGCAAGCGATCAAAGGCATTCCGGCCCAGATCGGCGGAATCCACGTCCAGGGCCAGAGCCAGCGGCTCCAGTGGGTCATGCGGATGCAATTCAGCCAGCGCGTTCAGCGCCGCCTGCCGCACCAGATGATGCGGGTCGCTCAACGCCTGACGCAGCACCGGCAACACCGCTTCGCGGCCAATCGCGGGTTGCTGGGCCAGCGCCGCGAGGCGGGCGATGCTGTCGCGCCGCACCCGTTGATAATCGTCGGGTCCCTTGGCGACGGGCGCTTGCCGGATGAGGCCGGCGTAAGTTCCGAACGTCAGCCGCCACAGTTCGGTCGTTCCGGGTTGATGCTGATCTTTGGGCGGCGGGCGGCCACCGCCAGCGAAACGCAACACGGTCAACAGGCGTTGAGTCGCGGAGCCGCTGGGTGGTTGCTTGCGCTGAAACAGGCTGCGAATCCAGCCGGTTTTGCGCGCCAGCGGCGTTTCGGGTTCGGGCGCAGTCTGGGGCGGCGCCTGCTCGGCGGCAACTTCGGCGAGGCGCTTGGCTTCACGCCAGAAGGCTTCCGGTTGCGGGCGCAAACCGAGAACCTGAGCGGCGGCGTAACGCCGGGCCGGGGAATCGCTGGCCAGGGCATTGACCACCGCATTCAACAGGCGTGGCCGGTGCGCCGCTTCCGGCCAGTTACGCATATCGCTGACCTTTTCAGGCTGGCGTGGCCCGATCAGTTCCAGGCCCCACGGCCCCAGGTCTTCGCCCCGTAACCGCGCTTCCAGAACGCGGGCGGCGGCAAAGCGGATTTCCGGCTGGCTGGCGCTCAGGGCGCTGAGCAGCAAATCCGGTTCCAGTCGCGCCCGCGCCAGGGCAATATCGCGGGCGACGATCACGGCGAAGGTCAATTCCTGGAGATCGCGCTCGCGGTCTTCCAAGCCTTGCAGCAAGCCTTGCACGCCCTCGCCGCCGAGCGCGACGAAGCTGTACAGTGCGCCGCGCCGGATCGGCAAATGCTCGTGGCGTTGCGTGCCGGCCAGCACCGGCAGCGCCCGCGTATCGCCCAGTTTCGACAGGCCATCCGCGGCCCAACTGCGCACCGCCAGATCGGCGTGCGCCAGCGCGGCGACCAGCGGCGATTCGTTGCCGGTTTGGCAGGCAGCGGCCAGACCCCGCGCGCCATGCTCCCGCACCAGCGGATCGTCATCGCGCAGCAAGTTGGTAAAAAACGGGATGCTGGTGGAATCGCCCACGTCGCCCAGGGCGCTGGCGGCGCGCTGACGCAGCGCATCGGAAGGACGGTCGCGGTCGGTTTTGGGAATGCTCAACAGCGCCTGCATCGGCCCGACAGCACGGGCGTCCCGGCGTTTGCCGCACAACTCGCCGGCCCGCACTCGCAGCAGATAAAACGGGCTGTCGAAGGCGAGGGTGAAGGCTTGCGCATCGCTGGGCAGCAGTTTATCGAGCGCCTCGATGGCGGCGAGGAACTGGGGCGCATCCTCGGTTTGCAGCAATTCGATCAAGCGGCTCCGCAGCGGGGCCGGGTCGGTCGCTTCCAGAGCACCCTTGAGACCGGCCAGACGGACTTCGGCGGCGGGCGAGTTGAGCGCCGCCAGATGATAGTCGGAGCGTTTCTTGTCCGCTTCTTCCTTGGTCAGGGCTTCGTAGGCGGCCAGGCCGACCTCGGCGGCGGCGTCCCCGACTCGCTCGATCAGCAATTCTCTGGCCCAGGCGCGCGACTGGCGGGCCTGGCGAGCCAGCTCGTCCACGGCCCAGCGGCGCATATCGGGATGAACGGAGGTCACCGCCCGGCGCAAGGTGGTTTCCGGGCGCTTGCTGTGCCAGGCCCACAGCGTCCGCATGGCCTCGCGCCGCACCTCCTCCGCTTCATCATCCAGGGCGTGGCCCAGCAGCGCATCAATACGGGCCGCCAATGCGGCTGGTGCAGTCGCACCGTGCTTGACCAGCAGTTGCAGGGCGCGGGTGCGAATTTCGCCGGCCTGGGTGCGCAACGCGATTTCCGCCAGATCAAGCTCGCCCGCCGGACCTTCCGGTTCGGCCAGTTTGCATAAGCCGTCGAACGCTTCGGCGCGAACTTGCGCGTCGTCGTCGTTCAACAGCCATTGCAGGCGCAAGCGCACACGGTGATCGCCGGCCAGATGGATGATGGCGTCCGCCATGAAACGCGCGACGAGCCGGCGCGTGTCCGCGTTGGGTTCCCGGCTGAGTTGCAGCAATGCGCCGCTGGCCCGGTCGTCGCCGAGCCAACTCAGGCACAAGGCGCTTTGCAAGGCGATGTCCGGCTGGCGGCACACCAGGGCCGTGAACAGTGGTTCCAGTTCCGGTTCGGTCAAGGCGGCGCGGGTCGCTGCGTTGTCGTCGCCGACGCCCTGCGTTTTGAGTTCATCCAGAGTTTTGGCAATGTCGCCGCCGCTGGCGCGCAAGTGGGCCGCCAGCGCCGGACAGGCCGCCACCCCGATCCAGAACGCGGCGTGACGCACCTCGAACGCATCATCGTTGAGCGCCAGACCGAGCAACTGGCGGCCTGGCGGCGTGGCGCTCAACCGTTGTCGTCCCAGTCGAATCAGGACCAACCGGCGGATGTCAGCGGAACCCCGTTCGAACGCACTGCGCAAGGGTGCGACGCCCGCTTCGGGTTCCAGCGTTAGCAGGGCGTCCAGGGCGGCTTCGCGGACTTTTTCATCCGGGTCCTTCAACCGTTCGCCGAGCAGGCGCGGCACCAGCGGCGACACTGGGTGCTGGCGGGCCAGCCGTTGCACTGCGCTCAGTCGGATGTCCGCATGGCGGCTGCCCAGCGCCGGTTGCAAGGCTTGCAGGGGCGTTTCGGCCTCGATCCGCTCCAACGCTTTCAAGGCGGCTTGACGCACGCCGACATGATCATCGTCCAGCGCCTTGGCCAGGGCTGGCCGGCTGCGGCGGCGCTGGCTGTCGCCCAGCCGCTGAGCGGCCTCAAGGCGCTGGCCGGGGCGGGAATCCTGACTCAGTACAAATTCCAGCCCTTCCCGCGCTTCGTCCTCGGCCAGTTGCGCCAACGCCTCCAAGGTCGCCGATGACGAACGGGTCGCCTTGACCTCGTCGAGCAGGCGTTGCAACCGCGAATCCCAAAATTCGCCAGTCGCAGCGGGATTGCCGTCCTGATCCACTGGACTTAGCCAAATCAGGCGGCTTTCCGTAACCGCGACCAACAAGCCGCCGCGCCGTTCGGCGCTGGCCTGCGGGACGGGTGGAAACAGCGCCAGCGCACTGGCGTTGCGCCCGATGGGAAGGGTGCGCGGCTTGCGGCGCTGATCCAGATTCCAGACTTTGAGGTCGCCGTCCGCGCCGAGCGAGAACAGGCGACGCGGCAGCGGGCGGCCCTGTTCGTTGTTCAGCGCCGCGCTGAACTGCAGGCTGCGTACCGGTCCCTGGTGGGCGGCGTCGCCGCTGCGCTCTTCTTCATCAATCGCGCCTTCCAGGAAACAGACCCGGATCGAACCATCGCCGCAGCCGGCCACGATCCGCCCGTCGTCGGTGAAGGCGAGGGCGAAAACGCCGCGCTCGCCACAAGGCATGATGCGGGGTTCGGCATCGCTGATCCAGGCCAGCGGCAGGACGTAAATCGTGTTATCCGCCCCGGCGGCGGCCACGCTGGCGCCCGCCGCATCCAGCGCCACGGCGCGCAGCGGCTGTTCGCTCAAACGGCGGCGGGCCTGCTCGCGCACACGCGGCGGGTCGCCGTCCAGCTCGACGACGTGCAACGCCAGCATTCCATCATCGCCAACGCTCAAAACCTGTCGCCCGGTCACAGCCAGCGCGTGCACTGCGCCGCGATGAATGGCCTGTTGCATAGCCGGCGTCTTGCCTTCACCGCTCACGCGCCAAATTGCCAAATCGCCTTTGGCCGTTCCAGCCAGCAGCGTGTCGTCACCGCAGAAGGCCAGCGCAGACACGGCGGCGTCCAGCGGGGCGCTGAACCGCACGGTCAGCTTGGGCAGTTGCAGGAGGTGAACGCTGGACTCGGTCACGCCCACGGTGTCGCGGTAACCGCCGATGGCCAGCAGTTTGCCGCTGGCGGCGACGGCGTGCAGGCGTTCGACATACGGTCCGTATTGTTTAGCCACGGGCGGCTCCTTGCTGGATGACGTTCAAATTCGCGGGTTTCTGTCAGACGCCAGATCAGACTTCACGATTTCTCCGGGCCTTGATGCTAGCGACGACACTCTTGACAGATTCATCTTTGAACAATTGCTCCCTCTCCGCTGTGTAATCACCACTGCCCGCACGGAATTGGTTTAAAAAGCGCAAAGTGTCAACAACTCCCAACTCTTGAATCAGGGCGTTTTTAGCGCGGCTGGTAATTTCGGCAAGTGGCTGAAAATGAATGCTCATTTCGTAACCTCCGGGACCAGGCTCAGAAGGGTTGTGATTTTACAAGCCAGAGCTGATATCGCTTGAGCTTTACGGAATAGCTTGTCGTCACAGGTACAAAAGTAATCCGCATTCGCTGTTGAAGCCAAGGCCAGATGGATCGCGTCCATCGCTTGCAAGCCTTGCTGTTCAAAGGCAAGGGCTAGTGTCTCAACAGTATCGGTGACTTGCAGGTTCTCGGATGCGAGCGACAAAATGGCGAGAGCTTCCGTGCGTCGTGTTTCATCCGGGATGCACGAAATTTCGTAGTAAAGAGCCTCCGAGCTTAACAGGACCACTTCATTGGCATTAACAGTGGCCAGCACTGCAAACAGCGCTTCTGTTTCGACCTTGATGCGAGGGTGCGTTTGGTCATCAAGAGGACGCTGTAGGCAGCAGTTATCGAGATAAATGCGCATAGCCTGATTTGTCTCTCGCGCTGTTTTTAGCTCTAACGCTGGTTTGGCTAACCGGCAGGTCAATGGCCATTGCAGGATGCGCCCGACGAATTTGCGCCAGCGCCGCGACGCAGTACTGCCATTCGAGCT
>ENA-UOWG01002843-UOWG01002843.1-activated-sludge-metagenome-genome-assembly--contig:-NODE-2843-length-13975-cov-5.930675_pt1 | contig 13975 bp, 14 predicted proteins | sample MGYA00238147_ERZ761563 | MGnify/ENA primary metagenome ERZ761563 (study PRJEB28884, sample SAMN05720216) | anaerobic digester metagenome | isolation source: active sludge of municipal... | reverse complement strand
CTGACGGCGTCCCTGGTCCAGCGCCGCCTGGCGGCCCTCCTGGACTTCTCCGAGACCTCCGCCGCGGAGGAGGAAGGTCCCGATGAGCCGTAAGCCGATCCTGGAGCGGATCCTGGAGAACTGGCCCGCCAAGATCCTGTCCTTCATGGCGGCGGTGCTCCTGTTCTCCTTCAACCAGCTGAACCGTCTGGAGGAGCGCCCCCTTGCCGTGCCCCTCCGGCTGGTGGGGAGCGAGGACCTGGCCCCCTCCTCCGCCTACCCCCGGACCGTGCGGATCGTGCTCAAGGGAGAGGCCAACTCCATCTTCGCCGTCCAGGAGGGTGACCTGGAGGCGGTCCTGGACCTCTCGGAGTTCAAGGCCGAGGGGGTCTACCGGGTGCCCGTGGTGGTGGAGAAGCGCGGCAGCGCCGTCGGGATAGATCCCCTGGAGATCCGGGTGGATCCCTCCGAGGTGGCCATAGCCCTGGAACAGAGGATCACCCGCTCCGTGCCCGTGGTCCCGAGCTTCCGGGGCTTCCCGGACCCCGGCTTCGAGCTGGCCTCGTCCGAGCTCGTGCCCCCGACCGCGGAGATCGAGGGTCCCGCCAGCCTCGTGCGGAAGGCCACGGACGTAACCACCGAGTTCATCGAGCTGTCCGGACGGAGCGAGGACTTCAGCGCCGTCCTCCGCCTCCAGCAGCGGGATCCCCTCCTGGGCTTCACGGGGCCGGGGACGGTGGAGTTCCGGGCCAAGATCCAGAGGGCCCTGGCCTACCGGAGTTTCGAAGGGCTTCCCATCCGGCTGGAAGGCCTGGCGCCGGGGCTGGCCGTGGCTGGGGAACTTCCCTCCGGCACCCTGCGGGTCGCCGGGGCCCGGAACGACCTCTCCTTCCTCACGCCCGCCCCGGACGCCCTGTACGCGGACCTGTCCCTGATCGACGAGCCGGGAGTGTATACCGTGCCCGTGGGGATCCGGGTGCCCCCGGGGGTGAGCCCGGAGGCCTGGACCCCCGGCGCCGTCACCCTGGCCGTAGTCCGAAGCTCGGAGGTGTCCCGATGATCCTGGGTATCGGCGTGGACGTCGTGCACGTCCGCCGGATCGAGCACTGGCTGACCGTGCCGGGCCTCCCGGAACGGTTCTTCCATCCCGAGGAGCTCTCCGCGGCCCGCAGCCGGGGAGATACCCTCTCCCTATCCCTGGCGGCGCGGTTCGCGGCCAAGGAGGCCTTCGGCAAGGCCCTTGGCACGGGCCTGGCGGGGATCAAGCTCCGGGACATCCAGGTGGAGAACACCCCCTACGGGCGGCCGGACATCGTCCTGGCCGGTACGGCGCTGGAGAAATTCCAGGCCGCCGGAGGCGGGAGGATCCTCCTGTCCCTGACCCACGAACGGGACAACGCCATCGCGATGGTGGTGATCGAGGACGGCCGATGAAGGGACTCTTGATGAAGGGGAAGGAAGACAAGGACAAGAAGATCACGTTCTTCTCCAAGGAGGCCGTGCGCTGTCCGGTCTGCGGGGCGGCTTTCCACCGGGAGGAGCTTTTTTCCGGGAGGGTGAACGCGGGGGACCTCACGGACGAGCTCCACCGGCAGTACATACCCATGCGGGACTTCGGGGAGGTCCAGCCCCTGGTCTACGACGTGACCGTCTGCCCCTCCTGCTTCTACGCCGCCCTCAGGTCCGATTTTTCCGCGGCCCCCCAGAAGGCCCTGGACGTCCTGGAGGGGGAGACCTCCGCCCGGATAGCCCAGGTCCAGAAGGTGTTCGAGGGCCTGGACTTCCAGGGTTCCCGGCGGATCCTGGAGGGAGCGGCCAGCTACTACCTCGCGGTGCTCTGCTACGAGCACTTCCCCAAGGATTTTTCGCCCACCCTGAAGGGGGCGATGTGCTGCCTCCGGGCGGCCTGGCTCTGCGGCCACCTCCACGAGAAGGCCCCGAACGAGAACTTCGACTACCTGGCCCTGGTCTTCTACCGCAAGGCCCGGGTCCTCTACCGGGGGGCGATCGAACGGGAGCAGTCGGGCAAGGAACCCATCGGAGGGGCCCGGTGGATGGGGCCGGACACGGACAAGAACTACGGCTACGAGGGGGCCCTGTACCTCTCCGGGGTCCTGGAGCTCAAGTACGGAAACCGGGGGAACCCGGCCTACCGGGAGAAGATCCTGGACGAGTCCAAGCGCACCATCGCCAAGATGTTCGGCCTGGGCAAGCGATCCAAGGCCAAGCCGGGGCCCCTCCTGGACAAGGCCCGGGACCTCTACGATCGGATCAAGGCGGAGCTCCACCAGGACGACGATTCCGACGATGAGTGAGCGGACCGTTCGACTGGACCTGTCCTACGACGGGACGGATTTTTCCGGCTGGCAGAGGCAGAAGAACGCCCGCTCCGTGCAGGAGGAGCTGGAGAAGGCCCTGGGGGCCCTCCACGGCCATCCCGTGGAGGCGGTCGGGGCGGGACGGACGGACGCGGGGGTCCACGCGGAGCGCCAGACCGCGCACTTCCGGTCGGACATGCCCTCCATACCCGGGGACCGTTTCCGCCTGGCCCTGAACCGTTTCCTGCCCCGGGATGTCCGCATCCTGGAATCCCGGGAGGCGGATCCGGATTTCCACGCCCGGTACGACGCCCGGCTCCGGACCTACCGATACTTCATCGAGACATCCCGGGAGTGCCCTCCCGGGCGCGCCCGGTACGCCTGGCACCTCCGGCGGGTCCCGGACCTGCGGGCCCTGAACGCCATGGCCTCCGTCCTGATCGGGGAAACCGACTTCACCGCCTTCTCGGCCGCGAGGGATCCCTCGGAAAACCGGTACCGCTTCGTGCACTCCGCCTCCTGGAGGTTCGAATGCGGGCAGGCGGTCTTCGAGATCTCCGCGAACGCCTTCCTCCTGCGCATGGTCCGGTCCCTGGTGGGATCCATGGTGGAGTACCAGGGCGAGGGGAGGGATCCTTCCTGGATGCGGGAGGTCCTGGAGTCCCGGGACCGGAGCCGGGCCGGGTCCACGGCCCCCGCCTGCGGCCTTTTCCTCTGGAACGTGGAATATTACGACAAGCCCACCCGCGCGGGCCGCGCCGGGGATGGTTTTATTGATTAAACCACGGAGGGCGCTAGGCTGACTATATGTCAGCCTAGCGGCAACGAAGACCTGTGGTCTTCGTCGAGGTTGTCGGAGTCGGGATCGCCGAAGCTCGCTTCGGCGCCGACCGGCCGGCAGCGCCGGCCGGTCGCCCTCCGTGAGCTCGTGTCCTCCGTGGTGAGTCCTGCAAAGGCGGCCTATCCCTTTTTCTGGTACACCGTCACAGTCCGGAAGGCGAACTCCACTTTCTCCTCGTCGAAGCGCCTCTTGATCTCGATGTACATCGAGTTCTTGGCGTCCACGAACTCGTCCTTGGTGAACCATACCCCGAAGAAGAGGTTGATCCCGCTCTCCCCGAAGCCCTCCACGATGAAGATGGGGTTGGGGGAACGGAGGATCCAGGGATTGGCGTCCGCGGTTTCCAGTAGGATCCGGCGGGCCTTCTCGATGTCGTCCCCGTAGGTGATGGTGATGTTGATGTTGAGGCGGCGGATGGGGTAGCGGGTGACGTTGGTGATGTTCGACTTGACCAGGGTCTCGTTGGGGATCCGGACCAGGCGGTTGTCGAAGGTCTTGAGCTTGACCGAGAGCATATCGATGGAATCCACGACCCCTACGGTGCCGCCGCCCACGTCCAGGACGTCCCCCACGGCGTAGGCCTTCTCGGTCAGGAGGAAGATCCCGCTGATCAGGTTGGAGATGGAGGTCTGGGCCGCGAAGCCGATGGCGATCCCCGCGATCCCGGCGGCCCCCAGGAGGGCCGAGAGGTCCAGGCCCGCCGCGTTGGCCAGGTTCACGGCCACAAGGAAGAAGCCGGTATACCGCACGAACTTGACCAGGAGCTCCGAGGTCCTGGGGGAAAGGGTTTTCCGGCTGAACCTCCGGGTCACCGCGACGGCCACCCGTACGACGATCAGGCCCAGGACCAGGATTCCCGCGAGCTTGAGGGCCGTGCCCAGGGCTTCCAGGGTGATCAGGTCGTCCAGGGATTTTCTCAGATTCAGGTTGTCCAAGGCCCGGACCACGGGGGCAGATCCCTGCATGGCGGCTCCTCCTGGGGGTTAAATTCCCGTGATGTACCGGAGGATGTCCATCCCCCGGGAAAAGAACCGTTCCTCGGGGCCCTTCCGGGCCGCGTGGCGGACCTCCATCCGTCCCAGCAGGGGGTCCATGCCGCGCTTCGGCCGGACCTGCAAGCCGTCGGACGTGAAGGAGCACAGGACCCGATCCGTCGCGTAGATCCCCTCCCCGCCGTAGACGGACAGGATGTCCGTGGGAATGCAGAGCCGGACCAGGTCCATGCCCTCGGCCATGTCGTTCCGCACGGAGATGGGACAGACCGCGAGGGCCGGGGAAGGATCCGCCAGGAATCTTCCCAGTTCCTCCGCGGCGCTGAACGCGGATACCACGGCCTCGCAGAGGACGCCCTCCTGGGGGGACCCGAACCAGGAGTTCTTCCGGCGCTGTAGGGGAAGGGAGGCCAGGATGGTCCCCTCCGCGGCCAGGACCTCCGCCCGCAGGGGCAGGAACACGTACCCGTCCAGTTCCACCCCCGGGAGGATGGATACCGCCTGGGTCAGCTGGACCTCGTAGGCCCGGGGGGAGAGGGTAGGGCGGAGGGTGAGCTCCGCGGCCCCCAGCAGGGCGGAGTACTTCCACTCCAGGGTTTTCGGGGGGTTCCGAACCACCGCGGCCGGGGCGGGGCGCTGGGGCTTGGCGACGAACTCCGAGGCGACGCCCCAGAGGACCCCCTCGGCGCGGAAATAGAGGTTGACCCCCGGGAACCGGATCGCGTAGGTCGTTCCGGGTGAGAGGGCGAAGGTGGACCACATGGCTTCCTCCGGCGTACCCCAAAGTCGGGCTCGGACCGCGCCATTGCCCGGAACCACCCGGGGATCGTATACTCGGACGCGCGCGGCCGAACCATTACGATACAGGATAACGCGGGCCGGCTCAACTGCCCGATCCGAAATCCGCGCGGGAAGGGATATGGCATCCTTCGAAGGTATCGTCGAGGGACCGGGGAACGCCCGGCTCGACGTGTACGTGTCCGAGACGCTGAGACTCCTGAGCCGGTCCCAGCTGAAAGCCCGCCTCCGCTCGGCCGCGGTGAACGGGAGACCCGCCAAGCCCTCCCGGGTGCTCCGGGAGGGGGACCGACTTTCACTTACATGGGAAGAGGAGATCCCCGCGGGCCTGGAGCCCGAGGACATCCCCCTTTCGGTCCTCTACGAGGACGAGCGGGTGATCGTGGTGGACAAGGCCCAGGGCATGGTGACCCATCCCGCCCACGGCAACTGGAGCGGGACCCTGGCCAACGCCCTGGCCGGCCGGCGGCCCGGCGGCGGCGCGGAGGCGGGCGACCGGGGATCCGCCCCGGGGGCGGCGCCGGACCGGGCCGGGATCGTCCACCGCCTGGACAAGGACACCTCGGGGCTCCTCATCGCGGCCAAGGACGCGGAGGCCCAGGAGTTCCTTTCCGCCCAGTTCCGGGACCGCCGGGTCCTGAAAGAGTATCTCGCCCTCTGCTCCCGCCCCCTTCCCGCCCCGTCGGGCAGGGTGGAGGGCCGGATGGGCCGGGATCCCCGGGACCGGAAGCGCTTCGCCCCCGTGGAAACCGGAGGCAAGCTCGCCGTCACAGACTGGAAGGTGCTGGAAAGCCTCGGACCCTATAGTCTCGTCGCCCTGCGACCCCGGACCGGTCGGACCCACCAGCTCCGCGTGCATATGAAAGCCCTGGGCTGCCCGATCCTGGGGGACCCTCTCTACGGGCGCCGGGATCTGCGGTTCCCGGAGGCCACCCTCATGCTCCACGCCCGGCGGCTCCGCATCCTCCTGCCCGGGCGCTCCGAGCCCTCCACGTTCACGGCGGAGGTCCCGGAGCGCTTCCGCCGGGTCCTGGCGGCCCTCCGCGCGGAATTCGGGGAATCGAATACGGTTTCCGGATAATTCCGACAGGATGGACAGGATTGGATCCAGGATGAACAGGATGGGAAGGAGAACAGGAGGAATCGCGTTTTTTTCACTTCTTTCTTTGCTTCAGTATCCTGTTCATCCGTTCAGAATCTTGTACATCCTGTCTACATTTTTATAACAAAGCGCCCCGCCGGGGGGCGGGGCGGAAGTGCGGTACTCGGAAGCCGCGCGGGTCGCGGCGGACGGGTTCAGTACCGGTTGGAGCGGTCTCCGTATCCCCCGGAGGACCGGGGCTTGTCCATGGCCTCGTTCACGCGGACTTGGCGTCCCTCGAACTCTTTGCCGTCCAGGGCCTGGATGGCCGACTGGGCCGCCGCGTCGTCCGCCATCTCCACGAAGGCGAACCCCTTGGACCGGCCCGTGACGCGGTCCATGACGACGTTCGCGGAAAGCACTTCCCCGTACTGGGAGAAGAGATTTTTCAGGCTGGATTCGGTGGTGGAGAAGCTTACGTTCCCCACGTAGATCTTTTTAGCCATGCCGGGAATCCTCGGGGTGGTGGCCGATGAACGGCCCGCGATTCGACCCGCCCAGGGCGGTTCGACGTCCTTCCTTGAAGAGCGGACGCGCTTAAACTATAGACCCGCCTGCCCGGGCCGTCAATTCCGATCCACGTTCTTTCTTGACAAATGGGAGTCGATTCGTATAATCAATTCCTAATAGTAAGTAGGAGGAGCCATGAAGGCTATAGTGTACTTAGCCCTTCCTCTTACTGGTTTGATCCTGGGATGGACGATCCGCTGGCTGTATGCCAGATTTCAACTTTCCTCGGCCGAACAGTCGGCCGAGCGAATTAAACAGGAAGCGGTCAAGCAAGCCGAGGCCGAGAAGAGGGAAATCCTCGTCGAAGCCAAGGACCAACTCATTCGGGAGAGAAACCAGCAAGAGCGCGAGGTTCGGGAACGCAGGGCCGAACTCCAGAGATTCGAGCGACGGATACTTCAGAAGGAAGAGAGTCTCGACAAGAAGGTCCAATCCCTGGACAAGCAGGAGCAGGTCCTGCAGACCCGGGAGAAGGAAGCCCAGGACAAAGAGGAATTCCTGGCGGGCCAGGAAGAGCGGTACCGCAAGGAGCTCGAGCGCATCTCCGGCCTTTCCGCCGACGACGCCAAGAAGATCATCATCCAGGGCCTGGAGAACGAGGCCAAGCGGGACGCCCAGGTCATCATCAACAAGATCGAGCAGGAAGCCCAGGTCGCCTCGGACCGGAAGGCCCGGGACATCCTGGTCACCACCATCCAGCGGCTGGCCACGGAGGTGACCACCGAGGTCACGGTGACCAGCGTCAGCCTGCCCTCGGACGAGATGAAGGGCCGGATCATCGGCCGGGAGGGCCGGAACATCCGGACCCTGGAGACCCTGACCGGGGTGGACGTCATCATCGACGATACCCCCGAGGCGGTCGTCATCTCCTGCTTCGACCCGGTCCGCCGGGAGATCGCGCGGGTGTCCCTGGAACGGCTCATCTCCGACGGGCGTATCCATCCCGCCCGGATCGAGGAGGTCGTCCAGAAGGTCACCCGGGAGATCAGCCAGAAGATCTTCGAGGAGGGGGAGAAGGTCGTCTTCGACCTGGGCCTCCACAACTTGAATCCCGAGCTGATCAAGGCCCTGGGCCGCCTGCACTACCGGACCAGCTACGGCCAGAACGTCCTGGCCCACTCCAAGGAGGTGGCCGTCATCGCGGGCATGCTGGCCGCGGAGATCGGCCTCAACCGGGAGATCGCCAAGCGGGGAGCATTGCTCCACGACATCGGCAAGGGCATCGAGACGGACTCGGACCAGAACCACGCGGAGGTCGGCATGGAACTGGCCCGAAAGCTGGGAGAGGATCCCCGGGTCATCAACGCCATCGGATCCCACCACGCGGACGTGGAGCCCTCCTGCCCGGAGAGCGTCATCGTCCAGATGGCGGACGCCATCAGCGCGGCCCGGCCGGGAGCCCGCCGGGAGACCCTGGACAACTATATCAAGCGCCTGGAAAACCTGGAGAACATCGCGGAGAGCTTCTCCGGGGTGGACAAGGCCTACGCCATCCAGGCCGGCCGGGAGCTCCGGATCCTGGTGAACAACGAGCAGGTCTCCGACGACGACGCCAAGGACCTGTGCAAGTCCATCGCCAAGAAGATCGAGACGGACCTGCGGTACCCCGGACGGATCAAGGTCACGATCATCCGTGAGACTCGCATCGTCGAATACGCGCGATGAAAAAGCGCTAGGCGCTTTTTCATCGCGGCAACGAAGCCCTTCGGGCTTCGTCGAGGTTTGCGGATCGACAAGCGAGGGAGCGGCGCGGGGCGCCGCTCCCTCTTTTTCGGGTTGTAGAAGCGCTCCAAGGCTTCAACGCCCGAATGGGCCCGAGTCTGGGCCGGGGAGAACGGCGTGCAGGATACCGTCCGGGTGCTGATGCTGGGAGACGTGATCGGGGACCCGGGCCTCCGGGCCCTCTTCGCGGGGCTCCCGGGGCTGATCAAGAAGACCCGGGCGGACCTGGTGGTCGCCAACGGGGAGAACGCGGCCGGCGGCTGCGGGATCACCCGGGAGGCCGCGGAACGGATGTTTTCCCTGGGAATAGACGTGATCACCACGGGCAACCACGTCTGGGAAAAGAAGGACATCGACAAGCTTCTGGATTCGGAGCCCCGGATCCTAAGGCCCGCCAACTACCCCGCCGGGGCCCCGGGATCCGGGTTCCGGGCCTTCGAGAAGGACGGCGTGCCCTGGCTCGTCCTGTCCCTCCAGGGGCGGGAGCGACTGTATCCCATCGACTGCCCCTTCCGTACGGCCAAGGAGATCCTGAAACGGCACAAGAGTCACCTGGCCGTCATCGATTTCCACGCGGAGGCCACGGAAGAGAAGGAGGCCCTGGGCTTCCACCTGGACGGCGAGGCCTCGGTCGTGGCGGGGACCCACACCCATGTCCAGACCGCGGACGAGCGGATCCTCCCCGGGGGGACCGGCTACATCACCGACCTGGGCATGTCGGGTCCGGCCGACTCGGTCATCGGGGTCAAGACGGAGATCTGCCTCCGCCGGAGCCTCACCCAGATGCCCCTCAAGATGGAATCCGCCGAGGGCGAGGCCGGGATCCAGGGGGCCCTCTTCGAGGTGGACGTCCGGTCCCGCAGGACCCTGTCGATTCTCCGGATCCGCTCCTGATGCGGATGTACCGTACCGGCTTTCCTTGCGCTTCGATCCGGGAATGACGTATAGTTACCCTGATATGAGCGACCAGCTGGAACGAGGGGTCTCCTCCCTGATCGAGCGCCTGCATGAGACGGAGCGCGAGCTCGAGGCCACCTACCTGTCCCTCGGCGAGCTCTTCCCCAAGCTCGTGGCGGAGACGGACGCCAGCGCCCGGACCGCGGGCGATTCCCTGGCCGCGATCCGGCAGTCCAGGACCGGGTCCGAGAAGGCCTCGGCCGAGGACTTCCTGGCCTCCGCCTCCAGCTTTTTCCGGGACCTCCGGGAGCGGGACAAGACCTTCCTGGCCAGCGTCAACGCCGGCATCGAGCGCATCGCGGCCCTGGACGAGATCATCGCCCGGGTCCGGACCGATTCGGAGGAGATGGAGATCGTCTCCCTGAACGCCCTGACCGCGGCCCTGAAGTCCGGGTCCGCGGGACGCGGATTCTCCGTCATCACCGACGAGCTCAAGCAGATCTCCTTCAAGACGATCTCGGTGACCGAGGACATCAGCGCCCAGGGGAGGAAGCTCCTGGAATCCTTCCGGTCCCTGGGGGCCATCCTGACCGACCTCGACGCCCTCCAGGAGCGGTTCTTCGAGGAGATCCGGGGGACCCTCTCCGAGGGATTTTCCGCCCTGGACACCCGCGTGCAGGAGGCGGCCGCCGCCTTCGGAACCCTGTCCCAGGAGGCCGCGGGGGTCCGGAATCCCATCCTGGGGATCATGCAGGGGGTCCAGGTCCAGGACATCCTCCGCCAGTCCATCGACCACGTCATACTCTCCCTCCGGGAGGTGTTCAAGGATCCGACCGTCTCCCTCAAGGACGAACTGGTCTTTACCGCCGCGGTCGCGGATCTTTCGGTGTCGGTGCTCGCGGACGTGATCGAGCGCATCCGGGAAGGCGTGTCCGGCATGGGGGGCCACGTCGACGAGGTCGTCAAGTTCGTGGAAGACTTGGAGGTCCGGCGCCAGCGGACCGTGAGCATCTGCGAGGACTTCGGGATCGGCTCCGGGGAGGCCGCGGGGAAGGCGGAGACCTACCTGGCCCTGAAGGGGCGGGCCCTGGCGGCGGGCCGGAGCCTTTCCGAGCAGGTCCGGCAGCTGAACGACTCCTTCCGGGTCCTCGCGTCCCTGCTGGGCAAGTTCCAGAACATCGTCGTCGCGTCCCGGATCGAGATAGCCCGTACCCGGGCCCTGTCCGTGGTTTCCAACACCGTGGCCGGGATGATCGAGATCACCGAGAGCCTGGGGCGGGACGTGGGCCAGGCGACGGACCTGACCAAGACCTTCATCAAGACCGCCAGCGCGGAGATCCTGGCCTACGACAAGGTCCAGGAGCGGAACGACGAGAGGCTGGCCCTTTCCGTGCGCCGCATGGAGGACGAGCTCCGGCGCCTGGAGTCCTCCCGGGAACGGGTCCGGGAGGCGATCGCCTCGTTCCGGCTCTACACTCCGCAGTTCCTGGACCTCATACGGACGGCCCGGGCCTCCCTGGACCGGCTCGCCCGGCTCAAGGACACCCTGGAACTCCTTAAAAAGGAGATAGAGACCCTCAAGCGGCGGGCCTCCCTGGAGGCCGAGGGGATCGAGGGGGGAGGGGACGATCTGCACTCCATCCGGAACGACCGCCTGCGCCGCATGGTCGAGCGCTTCACGATCTTCACCCACAAGAAGACCGCGGGGGTCCTGGGGGACTTCGCCGTGGAGGAAGGGGTGGAGTCCGGCGAAGTCACCCTGTTCTGAGGGACCGTGTACCGCTGCGAGATCCGGGGATTCCCGGTTCCGGTCGTCACCCTGCACCCCGGCGAGTACTACTCCACCGGCGAGGACCTCGTGCTCTCCACGGTCCTGGGCTCCTGTGTGGCGGTGGCCCTTTTCGACGTCGAGACGCGGATCGGGGGCCTGAACCACTTCATGCTCCCGGGGTCCGTGGACACCGCCAAACCCCTGCTTTCCGAGAGCGCCCGGTACGGGATGTACGCCATGGAGCTCCTGATCAACGACATGCTGAAGAAGGGTGTCCGGAAGCGGGACCTCCGGGCCAAGGTCTTCGGGGCCGCCTCCCTGCTGGAATTCTCGGGAGGCTCCGCGGGCCGGATCTCGGACAGCAACATCCGGTTCACCTTCTCCTACCTGGAGGGGGAGGGCATCCCCGTCCTGGCCCGGGACGTGGGAGGGGACCTGCCCCGGAAGATTTTCTTCTATTCCCGGACCGGCAGGGTCCTGCTCAAGCGGATCCCCCGGACCCGGCTGACCGCGATCCGCAGGGAGGAGACCGGCTTCCTCGAGGATATCCGGACCCGGGAGGCCGGGCCGGTCGTCCTGTTCGATCGGAACGGGTCGGATTCCTAGTCCCGGTCCTCGCAGCCGGAGGCCAGGGTCTGGGGACCCCCGTCGCACTCCAGGATGAAGTCCCCCTGGGGCATGTAGACCCGGGAGTAGGGCGGCACCGACCGGGTGAGCCAGACGTTGCCCCCGATGACGGAGCCCCGGCCGATGACGGTCTGGCCCCCCAGGATGGTGGCCCCCGAGTAGATCGTCACGTCGTCCTCGATGGTGGGATGGCGCTTCACGTCCCCCTCGGCCTTGCGCACCGAGAGGGCACCCAGGGTTACCCCCTGGTAGATCTTCACCCGGTCCCCGATGACCGCGGTCTCCCCGATGACCACCCCCGTGCCGTGGTCGATGAAGAACATCCGCCCGATCCGGGCCCCGGGGTGGATGTCGATCCCGGTCTTGCCGTGGAGGTATTCGCTCATCATCCGGGGCAGGAGGGGGATCCGGCGTTCCCAGAACCAGTGGGCGAAGCGGTGGGCCACGATGGCCTCCATGCCGGGATAGGAGAGGATGACCTCCTCCACGCTCTTGGCCGCGGGATCCCCGGAGAAGGCGGCGGCCACGTCCTCCATCAGCACGGTCCGGATGCCCGGCAGGGATTCCAGGAAGTCGTAGGCCAGGTCCCGGGCCTCCATGTGGCAGGCCGCGGGACAGCCCCGGCCGGTCTCCATCCGGAGCCGGTAGTCCAGGCTGCGCTCCAGCTCCCGGACGAGGTTCCGGGCCGTCCTGTGGACGAGCTCTCCGATCAGGAAGTCGGCGTTCGTGTCCACGATGCCGTCCTCCCTCCGGTAGCCCGGGAAGGCAAGGGTCTCCAGGTCGTCCACGATGGCGGCCACGCTCTGCTTGGAGGGGAGGTTGGGGCCGTCGGAGTGGTTGATGCCCCCGGCCTCCTCGTAGGAGGCCAGGAGCTTGCGGATCGTGGAGGCCAGGGCGTCCATCAGGAGGGCCCCGGCGTCGGACGCCTTTTCATGAAGCGGCCCCCGATGCCGCGACGGCCCCTTCGGGCTCCCCGCCGCTCACGAAGCCCATGACCGTGAAGGCCGCGGCCATGCATACGGCGCAGAAGGCGAAGATCCCCCGGTAGCCGGCCAGGTCGATGATCCCGCCGGTCAGGGGAGGGGAGAGGATGGCGGCCCCCTGGCTGAAGGTGTAGTACAGGCCCGTGTAGATCCCGACGGTGCCGTACCGGGACATCTGCCAGAGCATGGGGAAGGAGTTCGTCACCACGGTCACCCAGAACAATCCGAAGAAGAACAGGAGACCCCAGAAGAGGTAGACCTTGCCCATCCCGGCCAGTCCCAGGGCGGACGCGAGGGGATCCAGGAAGAAGAGTAGGGATACCAGGACCGTGAGAGCCGCCAGGGCCGTCCGGATGGCCCGCTTCCGTCCGATCCGGTGGGCGACATAGCCCGAGGGGATCGCGAACAGGGCGTAGGCTATACCCACCATGCCCGCCGCGAAGGCGGCCCGCCCCTGGGAAACCCCCAGGGATTCGACGCTGTACTTTCCGATGAAGGGAAGGACCCCCTGGTACCCCAGGAACCACAGGAAGAGGGACGCCAGGATCAGGAGGGCGCTCTTGTCCCCGCTGCCCGCGATGCCCTTAAGGGATTCCAGCAGGCGTACCCGGGGCTCCGCGGACGCGTCCCCGGTCCCGCGTTCCCGCACCAGGGCGAAGAGCAGGGCCGTCGCCGCCACGACCAGGATTCCCGCTATCGGGAAGGGCAGGCGGCCCTTGGAGGGCCCCAGGAGGGGGAGCGTGACGTCCAGGTCCATGAGCCGGGCCAGCCCCAGGGTACCCACGATGCTGGCGATGCCGCCCATGGTGTTGATGACGCCGTTGGCCTCGGAGCGGAATTCCCCCGGCACGATGTCCGGCATCAAGGCCACCACGGGGCCCCGGGCCGACTGCTTCCAGATGTTGAGCAGGAAGATCGCCGCCACCAGGGCCGCGAGGGAGGCCGCGGCCGCGTAGGGGAGCCAGGCGAAGCAGACCGCCGTCAGGGGCAGGGTGACCAGGATGAAGGGCATGCGCCGCCCGATCGGGGAACGGATCTTGTCGGACCAGACCGCGACGATGGGGATCAGGAAGAGGGCAAAAATGTTGTCCAGGGTCATGACGGACCCCACGATGCCCATGGATCGGATGTATTTGCCCAGGAAGATGGGCACGTAGGTGTCGTAGAGGGGATCCATGAGCCCCATCGTGAAGAAACCGAAGCCGATCAGGAAAGTCGTGCCCAGGAAGGGCCGGAAGCTGTTCGGGACCTTTGTCATCGCTACGTCTCCTTTTGCCGGATCTCCCCCGCGCCTTCTTCCCGTATCCTCAGCCGGGTCACGCAGCCCGGACCCAGGACGCGGTCCATGGTTTCCCGGTACTCCTTGAAACCGTCCAGGGGGATAAAAGCCAGGAGG
>ENA-UOWG01002842-UOWG01002842.1-activated-sludge-metagenome-genome-assembly--contig:-NODE-2842-length-13979-cov-35.443982_pt1 | contig 13979 bp, 13 predicted proteins | sample MGYA00238147_ERZ761563 | MGnify/ENA primary metagenome ERZ761563 (study PRJEB28884, sample SAMN05720216) | anaerobic digester metagenome | isolation source: active sludge of municipal... | reverse complement strand
TGGCTGGGGAACAAGGATTCGAACCTTGATTGACGGAGTCAGAGTCCGGTGTCCTACCATTGAACGATTCCCCAGTAGGAAATATTGGAAAGCCTTGCCCGTCCGGTTTTTGTCCTGTTGACGGGCGGCGTGAATATAATGCGATTGATATTTTATGTCAACAGATTTTCTCCATAAAATTGAATTTGGATAAAGAGACGGCGTGGGTCCCGCTTAAAAAACCGCCGCCCTTCTTTCGGAAGGGCGGCGGTTGCATTTTAGGCCTATGACGCTTTGATGGGAACTTTGGTTCCTTTGGTCTTCGCGGACGGTCTTTTCGGAATGGTGATGTTCAGAACACCGTTTTTAAAACTCGCTTCTGCTTTATTCGCATCGGTTTCCATCTCCAGAGGGATCACGCGATTAAAGAAACCGTAGGATCGTTCCATGTGATAATAATTTTTGCCCTTATCTTCTTTTTCTTCTTTCTTTTCTCCCTTGATGGTTACCGCATCATTCGTTACCGTGACTTCGACATCTTTATCGTCCACGCCGGGAAGTTCCGCGCGGATGATGAAATCCTTTTCGCTTTCTTTTACATCGATGGACGGCGAAAAGGCGCCTAATACGCCGGTCGCCATTGAGCGCGGCGCGATATCATACCCGGAGAAGAAATCGTCAAACAAACTATTCATCTGATGCTGCAAAGAATAGAAGGGATGATCAGCATCTCTTCCCGCGGGTCTCATTACCGTCGGCAATAGATTTTTTATTCTCATAATCATGTCCTCCTAATGAGAGACCAATTCCAAAAGCGAAGCGCATTGGAATTGGCTTGTCAAATTATTCCGCCAAAGGCGGGGTTTGTACCTCCCTGCTTTAAAACCTGGATCTTAAACTTTTATTTTTCTATGCTGCCTTAATAGCGATTTTTTTCGGTTTAACCTTTTCCGCTTTCGGCAGTTCCAGTCGTAAAACACCATTTCTAACGGTGGCGACAATTTTATCGCGGTCGATTTCATCCGACAACGTAAATACTCTTTCATAGTCGCCGATTTCATATTCTGAGTACATCATCGTTGCGTCCTTGATCCGGCCGTTTTCGACCCGTCCGTTGATTGTCAAAACATTTTTTTCCAGTTCGATATCAACCGTCTTTTCGTCAACGCCTGGCATATCAGCGACTAAAAACAGAGAATCCTTGTTTTCAAAAATATCTACTCGCGGCACAAAGGTCTTGACGTTGCGGACACGTTCAGTGGCCGACACGTTTTCCATTTTCTGCATATCTTTTTCCACCATGGAATCCAACCTCCTTTCCATCTATTTAATCTTGATCTTCTTGGGCAAATTTTCTTTAATTCTGGGCAACGTAATCATCAATATGCCTTTTTCGTACCTGGCCTCAACTGCTTGCGAGTTGACCTGAAAGGGTAGTTGAATGTTACGTTTGAAGTTTCCGAGTCCTCTTTCCTGGCGGAGATATGTTTCGCCCTGCGCGAAAGTCTCCTGTAAGGTGGAGCCCGCAATAGTTAAGATTTCTCCGGATACGGAAACATCTATTTTCTCGGGATCAATTCCTGGCAGCTCCGCCGTTACCACAGCGGCTCCGTCTTTTTCCAAGATATTGATCGCGGGATAATCCTCGGGTGACTTTTGTCCAACACTGGAAAATAGCCGGTTCATTTCCCGCTGCAGATTTAACAATTCCGGCATAGCGTTGGAATATCTTCGAAATCTCCATAAACTTGGGTTAAACATAAACCTTCCTCCTTTCATCTTATTTTTTTGTAAGCAATTGCTCTTATTAGTTATTTTTCTCTTTTGGTTAAAAGATATGAATGAAAATTATATTGTCAAGGGGCATGGCGACCAGGATTGCGGAAGTTGATGATCCCTGGGAATAACGGGGACAAAAATGGTCCGCTACCCTTGACACACCATATCCCCGTTCTTATATTATGCGCGCTTTAAGCAGCGGTTTTTAAAAGGAACTATGGATAAATTATTATGAAAGATCACCTTGTCAAATTATTTAAGGAAAGCTGCCGAGTCAAGGAAGCGTTCATCAATGATAATCTCAATAAGCTGGTCAAAGTCATTGAGGTTCTGACAGCAGCTCTTAAAGCCGGTAATAAAATCATGATTTTCGGCAATGGAGGTTCCGCAGCGGACGCGCAGCACATTGCCGCAGAATTTGTCAACCGATTTATCATCGAAAGGCCACCATTGCCGGCAATTGCATTGACAACGGACACGTCCGTTATTACCAGTATAGGTAACGATTATGATTTTTCGGAAATATTCGCTAAGCAGATTCGGGCGTTGGGGCAGCAAGGTGATGTGGCATGGGGAATCAGTACCAGCGGTAATTCACCCAATGTGCTCAAAGGCCTTGAGCTGGCCAAAAAGATGGGATTAGTCACGCTGGCTTTTACCGGTAAAGATGGCGGCGCTATTGCCCAGATAGCTGATGTATCACTGAATGTGTCATCGAATAGCACGGCGCGTATTCAGGAAACACATATAACGGCCGGTCACGCGATTTGCGAACTGGTGGACATCAAATTATTCCAGAAACCGGATTTAAAATAAAAAAGTGGCAGGGGTGGAATTGAAAAATAAAAAAGATCATAGCGATAAAAAAATAAAAGTGGATGCTCCGGAAGCAGTTAAAGCCGCTGAAGAGACGTTGACTCCGGGAAATAATGAATTAAGTGAAATAAGGGAAGCGTTCGAAGCGAAAGAAAAAGAAGCCAAAGAGAATTACGACCGTTATCTGCGGGCCGTGGCTGAACTGGATAATTACAGGAAACGGGCGGCGCGAGATAAGGCCGATATCATTAAATACGGCAAAGAGGATCTGGTGAAGGATATTTTACCTTTTCTGGACAGTCTGGATCGCGCGCTTGAGCATGCGGACGCGAGCGACGCTCAGGCCTTTAAATCCGGAATTGCGCTGATTCAGGATCAGTTATTGTGTTGCCTGAAAAAACATGGCGTAGAGAAAATCGAAAGCGCCGGTATGGATTTTGATCCCAACTTCCATGAGGCTCTGATGCAAATGGACAGCGCGGATCATCAGGACAACCAGATCGTTAGTGAAATGGAAAAAGGCTATTTGCTCAATGGCAGACTGATTCGGCCGTCGAGAGTCTGCGTATGCAAAAAAACAAAAGAAAATAATGAATGTGCCATCAATGAGGGAAATGGAGAATAAGGAGGAATAAAAATGGGAAAGATTATCGGAATAGATCTAGGAACGACTAATTCTTGCGTGGCGATTATGGAAGGGGGCGACCCAGTTGTTATTGCCAATCAGGAGGGCAACCGCACAACGCCATCCATTGTTGCTATTACGGAAAGCGGTGAACGGCTGGTGGGCCAGGTGGCCAAACGACAGGCGATTACCAATTCGGAAAATACCGTTTACGCCGTCAAAAGAATGATCGGCAGAAAATACAGCTCCAAAGAAATTCAGTACGATGTGAAGATTTCCGCTTACAAAATCACCGAAGCGCCCAATGGCGATGCGCAGGTGACCATGCGGGGCAAGAATTATTCTCCGGCGGAAATTTCCGCGATGATTCTGACGAAAATGAAACAGACTGCGGAAGACTATCTGGGAGAAAAAGTAACGGATGCCGTTATTACGGTGCCGGCCTATTTTAACGACTCGCAACGTCAGGCGACCAAAGACGCAGGCAAGATCGCCGGTCTGAATGTTTTGCGTATTATTAACGAACCGACTGCCGCGGCGCTGGCTTACGGTCTGGATAAGAAAAAGGATGAGAAAATTGCCGTCTTTGACCTGGGTGGCGGTACCTTTGATATTTCCATCCTGGAGTTGGGCGAAGGCGTATTTGAAGTCAAATCGACTAATGGAGATACACATCTGGGGGGTGAAGACTTCGACCAGCGTGTCATGGATTATCTGGTTGCCGAATTCAAGAAAGATCAGGGTATTGACCTGCGCAGTGATAAAATGGCGCTCCAGCGCCTTAAAGAAGCGGCGGAAAAAGCAAAGATGGAACTTTCCACGACCATGGAGACGGACATCAATCTGCCGTTTATCACAGCAGACGCGTCGGGCCCCAAGCATATGAATATAAAGCTTTCACGCGCGAAACTTGAATCGCTGGTGGAAGAGTTGGTCGATAAAGTCATCGGCCCCTGTCAGACCGCTCTGAAAGATGCCAATCTTTCATCCAAAGATATTAATGAAGTGATTCTGGTCGGCGGGATGACCCGTATGCCGCTCGTCCAGCAAAAAGTGAAGAGTATTTTTGGGAAAGAGCCGAACCGGGGTGTCAATCCGGATGAAGTTGTAGCGGTTGGCGCGGCTATTCAGGGCGGCGTGCTGGCGGGCGACGTCAAAGACGTTCTGCTTTTGGATGTAACGCCACTTTCGCTGGGCATCGAAACACTGGGCGGGGTGATGACTCGGTTGATTGAAAAGAATACCACGATTCCCAGCAAGAAAAGTCAGATTTTCTCGACGGCGGCCGATAACCAACCCGCAGTGAGCATTCACGTTCTGCAGGGTGAACGTCAGATGGCTGGAGACAACAGAACGCTGGGCCGTTTTGAACTGGTGGGCATTCCGCCCGCGCCGCGAGGCATTCCTCAGATTGAGGTCACATTTGACATTGACGCCAACGGCATCGTTCATGTCAACGCCAAAGACCTGGGCACCGGCAAGGAACAGAGCATCAAGATTACCGCGTCCAGCGGACTTTCCGAGGCGGAAATCGAAAAACTGGTGCGTGACGCTGAAGCGCACGCAGAAGAGGATAAGCGGCGCAAGGAGTTGATTGAAGCGAGAAACCATGCCGATTCTTTGGTGTATTCCGTAGAGAAGAATATCAAAGAATTTGGGGATAAGGTCGATGCAGCAGAAAAGACCAAGATCGAGGAAGCCATCGCCAAAGTGAAAAAAGCTCTGGAAGGTGATGATCTGGAAGCGATCAAGAAATCTCAGGACGACCTCATGAATGTGTCGCATAAATTGGCGGAAGCCATGTACGCGAAGACATCCGGCGGCCCCGGTGGTCCGGGCGCAGCCGGCGGAGCGGGAACCGCGGGTGGCGAAGGCCAGGCATCCGGCAAAAAAGATGATGACGTTGTGGATGCAGATTTTGAAGAAGTAAAAAAGTAAATCTTTTTTTGCAAAGCCCGAAACCATGATGTCACGGTTTCGGGCTTTTTTTGTATCGACCTGCTGGGTAAAATAATATAGAATGATACCGTCATGAAGGAGGCAAAATGAAGAGCTATCGCCGGTCGGCTGCTATATTGATGGCATTCCTGTTGATCATCTTAATGGGCTTTGCGACAGAGCCTGTGCTTGCTCAAAAAAGCCCGGCGACATCCAAAGGAAATGCAGCTGAAAAACCTTCGACGGCGGCGGACGTCAGACCACGTGCGGCCAGCGCTTCGGATATCAAATTTCCCGAACTCAAACAAACGGAGGCAAAGACGGCGGCCGTTTTGCCCGTGCCCGGTTCTCTGCAGCGTCAGGCCGTCGGCTGTGTTTTCCCGATGACCGGCCGCTTTGCCGATGCGGGCAACAAGGCGCTGGATGCAGTTCTGCTCGCGGCGGAGATATTCAACCAGCGTTCCCCTTCGCCGTGGAAAATTATTGTCGCCGACTCCGGTGATTCCGTGGAGAAAATAAAACAAGCTGTTGCCTATTTGGCCGATCAAAAAAAAGTAATGGCGATTGTCGCTATTTCCGGAACGGCGGAAGCAAACGACGCGGCTCGCGAAGCCCAAAAGCGGCAAGTGCCGCTGATTATGATTACCTCTAAAGAGGGTGTTACGGAAGCTGGTGAGTATGTGTTTCAGCATTTTCTGACGCCGACTCAGCAAATAGAGGCCTTGACGAAATACGCCAGGGATACATTGAATGTTGGAATTTTTTCCGTTCTTTATCCTCAGGATGATTATGGAGAAGAGATGGTTCGTCACTTCCGCAGTGAAGTTCATAAAACAGGCGGCAAGGTGGATAAGGCCATCCCTTATAACAAGACACAGACAGATTTTACGGAACAGATTAAAACAATTACCGGGAACAAGATCGAAGCATCAGAAACAGTTTATGCCACGACGGAGGACGCCCAAAACAGTTCATCCGTGGACTTTGAAGCCCTGTTCATCCCGGATTCCGTCTTGCGTGTGAAGATGATTACGTCTCAACTTGCTTTTTATGGCATTAAGGGATTGAAATTATTAGGACCAAGTTTATGGCATTCGCCTGATTTAATGAAGAAAGGCGTTGAGTATCTGGAAGGCGCTTCTTTTGTGGACAGTTTTCTCGTGAACGGTTTTCTGCCCCAGACCAATGATTTCGTGGATATTTACTATTCCGCATACGGCCGCGAGCCCGGCAATCTTGAAGCCCTGTCTTATGATACGATGGAAATGGTCCTGAGTATTCTGGAAGACCAGAAAATTAAAACGCGAGCTGAATTTATTCGAGCCATGCTGACTCTGGAAGGTTTCCGGGGAGCGACGGGCAGCATTTCTTTTGGTGGCAATCGAGTGGCTCAAAAAGACGCATTTATTTTAAGAGTTCAAAACGGGAAAATTGAGCAAGTGAAATAAAAAAGTAGGGAACAGTCGCATGACCTTCAGGTTATTCGAACCGTTCCCTACAGGTGATGGGTTCTAGGTTACAGCAATGAGAATTCTTTTGACCAATGATGACGGGATTTATGCGCGCGGTTTAAGCGCTCTGTATGAGGAGCTATCAAAAGAGGCGGATTGCTTGATTGTTGCGCCGGAAATTGAGCAGAGCGCCGTGGGGCATGCGATTACACTCTTCCGTCCGTTAATGGTTCGGAGTGCAACGAAAGGCGGTAATTTTCTCGGTTATGCTGTTTGCGGTACTCCGGCGGATTGTGTCAAAATCGGCATCAAAAAGCTGGCGGAAAAGCCAGTGGATATGGTTGTCTCCGGAATTAACCGAGGCTCTAATACGGGGATCAATGTCATTTATTCGGGAACGGTGTCCGCCGCCACGGAGGCAGCCATCATGGGCGTGCCTGCGCTGGCTGTTTCTCTCGATACACATAAAGAGGCTGATTTTACTTTTGCCGCCCGGTTTGCCCGCAAGATGGTTAAGCTCATGGTCAACAAAACAGTTCTGCAAGGCAGTGCCATTAACATTAATATTCCCTGTTTGCCTGAAGGAGACATCAAAGGAGTCGTTGTCGTCCGTCAGGGCAAGGTGAATATTATCGAATCTTTTGAAAAACGCACTGATCCGCGGGACAATATCTATTATTGGATTTCCGGCGCATCGTTGGCGGCTGCTGATGATATGCAAACGGATGTCGGCGCCTTGTCACAAGGCTATATTACTATCACGCCGATTCAATATGATTTGACCCGATATGATTTAATTGAAGTTCTGCAAACCATGGTTGAGCGTCAACTTTGATTTGAAATGGGTTGAGAGTGCCCTTCCCGGACAGATCATGAGATTTTCTTTTTGCTCACCCGGTCTTTGAGCCTCTTGATGTGCCCGCGACCGAGGCCTTTCACCTCGCAGCCTGATGCCAGATAACGGCAGATGCGGTCATCATCAAGGATGCCGAAACAGTCAATGACGGCGATCGGATGGCCTGCGGCTTTGATGATCTTGGAGGGATCCAGTTTGAGATACGCCTCATGCCGGACCGCCAGCACCAGCGCATCGATATTCTTCAAGGACTTGTTCAAATCTTTTTGCACCCGTAAGTCTTTCAGTTTTTTCTGGTTGCGAAAGAAGACGGACTTGCTGTTATTGGGGTACTCTTCTTGATTCTCAAATTCAAACCAGTGATCCACGTAAGGATCGTGTACGCGAATTTCAGCGCCCATCTCAGTCAACCTGCGAATTAGAATTTCAGAGCCGCTGTAACGTGTATCTCCTACGTCTTCCCGGTAGGAAGCACCCAGTATGAGCACTTCCGCGCTTGCAATGGGCACGCTCATATTGCGCAATGCGTCGCGGACCAGTTGAGCGGCGTGGAGCGAACGGGTGTCGTTGATGTCAATAGCCAGCGGAGTTATGCGGAATGTATCATCTTCAAAACCAAGAATGTGACGATTGGCCCAAACGCCGAGACCACCGTCCTTTGGCAGACAATAGCCGCCGATGCCGGGTCCGGGGAAAATCATGTTCGAGTGCGTCGGACGCACTTTGATGGCTTTGATCACCTTGATGATATCCACGCCGTTTCGCTCGGCAAAGAGGCTCCACTCATCTAAAAACGCCAGAATAGCGGCCCGGTAACTGTTCTCGACGACCTTGGCTGTCTCTGATTCAATGGGCCGGTCCAGCACCGTAAGAGGAAACTTTTGAGTGTTGAGCACCTCATTTAGAAACTTGACCACGCGTTGTTTGGCCTTTTCGTTGACACCGGAACAGACGCGCCAGAAATCGCGAATGGAAGCCACGTAGTCTCTTCCCGGCATGACGCGCTCATAACTATGGGCGATCAGCGGATCACTTTTGATACCTCTTTGACGAAATACTTTTCTCATAGCCGGCAAGGCTACCTGCTCCGTGGTTCCAGGCGCTACCGTGGTTTCAATAAGGACAAGGCAGTGCGCAGGAATGCGATGGGCGATGATATCAAAAGATTCTTCCAGGGCAGTCATCTCCACCTGACCGTTTCTTACATTGCCCAGTTCGTTCTTAGCATAATCCAGTTGGACGTCCACGACTACAACGTCGGCAAGCTTAAGAACATCATAAACGAAGGTTGCCGCCAGAGTTTTCTTGTCTAAAACGCAACGCCGGATCATCGGGTCCACTTCCGGATCCTCCGCCTTGACCGGTGAGACGCCCTCGTTGAGTTTGGGGATCTTCCAGTAGCTTCTCGTGCTCGGTCTCTGCATGCCGATTACAAACTTGCCGGATTTGCCTTTCTTTTTGGTGGTGTCGGCAACGATGGCTGCCATAACAGAACCGACAAAGCCCAATCCCATGACGACAACAATTTCCTGCCCGTTATTTCGGGCCTGGGCCACCAGCTTTTCCATCCGGGCTATTTCTTTTTTGTAATCTTCTTCCCCGGGTAGTGGATATTTAATTCCGTCGGGACTGATTGAAATGAGCTGATTCATGATACCCTCCGTTTGTTTGGTTTTCATCGTATCAGCAGAACCGGAATGGGGCTTTTGTGGATGATGTGGGAGGTTGTGCTGCCCAGAAGCAATTCACGCAGGCGGTTATGTCCATAGGCACCCATGACCATTAATTCCACCGGGCCTTCAGCTATGAACTTGAGGATTTCGTCTGCTTCACGACCTGCGGAAATAATTACTTCACAGTCCGCAAGGCCTTTTTGAGCCATATCCTCAACCTGCGCGGTTAAATCCGCCGCTTTGGCCGCATCCGAGTTGATGATCAGGACGGTGATCGGCCATTTGGCTTTTTCGGAGATGTTCAGAGACAACGCCAATGCTTTTCTGGCGGGAGCGCTGCCGTCATAGGCCAGTCCCATGCTTTCGATTTCACGAAAAGACTCCGGAATGACCATAACGGGCTTGCCTGAATGACGAGTAACGACTTCGGCGATCGACCCGATGAGACCGCCTTCTTTTAAGTGAAAGTGTTCCCCTTTTTTCGCCATTAAAATTAAATCAGCGTCTTCAGCGTCTTCAATGATGGTGTCGCTGATTTTACCGGTATTCTTTTTCGTTCTACAAGCGACACCCGCTGCCCGGCATCGATCCTCGAAATTCTTCAACACACGATCGGCTTTTTCTTTCAGAGACTTTTCGACGGCCTCAAAGAAGCAGTCATAGGGCGCCATACCAACCGTGGCGGAAACATCGGTCATCATCGGTCCCTGAATTAAATAGATGTCGATGACATGCAGTCCCGAAAGCGATGCCTCGAGTCTCGGCGCGATATAGATTCCGTAATCGACGGCGATGTCGCTATTGGTTGATCCGTCTACAGGAATGAGAATGGTCTTGATCATAATGTTTATTCCCTTGTAGGAAGACTATGATCATTCTTTCTTTTTATCAAAATGACTCAGATCATGAAGTAAGTTGGCAACATCCTTTTCATCCCAGGTGCCCGCCGAACCGTCGTCGTCGTTTGCAGCCTCATCGATATGAGTACCGTTTTCGTTAAAGATTAAATACTTGCCTGTGAGATTTCCGTTTTTGTAAGTCGCTTTCTCTTTGATTTGTCCGTTTTTAAAGTAGACGATATAGTCACCTTCGCGCTTATCGTTTTTAAATAATCCTTTTTCCTTAATTTTTCCGCTTTTATAATAGCAGACATATTCCCCTTCGAACTTTCCGCTTTGAAAATTTTCTTCTTCCCTTAATTCGCCTGTTTTATAATATCGATGGTAGGGACCGTGCAGTTTTCCATCTTTAAAGTGCTCTTCTTCCCGCATATGCCCGTTTTCATAATAGGAGACATAGAGACCGTCCATTTTATCATTGATGAAATTTACCTTTTCACGAATCTGCCCGTTTGCATAATAGCTGATGGCAGGGCCGTTTCTTTTGTCGTTCACAAAATGAAGCTGTGCCATGACTTGGCCGCCAGGGAAATAAGTCGTATATTCACCGTGTATTTTCCCTTCCAGCAGATATTTCTTTTCCTTTACGACGCCGTTTGGATAATGAATAATTTTTTCCTTGGCCATAAGAGTATTGCTCATTTCAGGGGTTGCATTGTTTTCTTCCGGTTCTTAAAGTTTCTAAACAATCCTCAGAGAGAATGCAACCAAAAATAGCCATATTCAGGCAAATTTTGTTTTACTTTTTGCAAAAAGGCTATTAGGGTTGACATCCGGACAGCTTGTTCCATATAATGAGTTTATAATTTGCAGTAAAGAGCGGATAGGAATGATTGTTTCTAATTTAGATACGACAAGAGTCGCTATCATTGGACCGGGACGGCTGGGCACTGCGTTTGCCTATAAACTAGGACGCGACAACAAGCGTGTCGCCATTTATTACCATAACTCGGATGTTTGCAGAGCCATTAACCGGGACCACTTAAATCCCATCCATTTAACCGAGGATTTGGCCAAAAGGTTGGGTGGCATGGACCAGGTTCCGCGTTTGTCGCCGAAAATTTATGCGACCAACGACTTGGAACATATTATCGAGAATAACGATTTCATTATTTTATCCGTCACGATGAATCGCCTGCCGGAATTACTCAATTATCTCAAGCCGGTGATTGATAAAAAGGCGGGTGACACCTGCCTGATTTCACCCATCAAAGGTTTGATTTCCGATGAAATATCATCTGAATTGATCACGCCGTCACAATTGATTCATAATCATTTGCGTCATCTGAAACACAAATATCAGGTCGCGTGCATCGGTGGCCCATTTTTTGACGTAGATATCGCGCTGGGCAAGCCGGTTTGTCTGACCATTGCGGGTAATCGGCGCACCACCAACATTATCCGGGATCACCTGCTGATGTTTAACCGCAAGGAACTCAATGCCTATTATAATTTTGACAAGATCGGTGTGGAGGCCTGCGGGGCGTTAAAAAATATCGTAGCTAATATTAAGGGTTTAACAGATTCACTGGATTTAGGCGATTCAATACCCGGCACCATTTTTGCTCGTTCCGGTGTGGAAATGCGCTCGTTGACACGCCTTTTGGGTGGCAGTTTTCAAGCGTTTCAGTCTCAGGCCGGCGTTGGCGATATGTATGTCACCGTTTCTTCCCTGGCCAGCAAGAATTACCGCTACGGGAAATATTTCTATGAGTTTTACAACGGCAATCCCATTGAAACCAATTTAAAAGTAATGGGCAAAATCGATGGTACGCCGGAAGGTCCCAATTCGATTCGCAATGTTTATAAATATCTGGAGAAAAAAAACATGTACAGTCCGCTTTTTTCCTGTGCCTATAATATCTTTAATAAGGGTGGCAACAAAGACGCGATTAAAGACATGGTCATTCACGCCTGCCAATTTGATAAAAGAAAAAACGAATACATCGGACCTTTCTCCCGGTTGATGTATCGGATTATTCCGGATTATTGGTATAGGCGGGACAAAGAAATGTTTGATTGAGTGTGCAAATATGTGGAAGCAAAAAATAGTTTCTCCCGCAGACGTGTTGGCGAAAATTGATCCGGGCATGAGTATTTTTCTGGGCACGGGAATGGCCGAGCCCCGCACGCTGGTCAAACATTTGATGGAATCTAATCAATTCAACCTGCAGGATTTGGAATTGATCCAATTGGTCAGCCTTGGCGATGCGGTGGCTATTGATGAACGTTACGCGCGAAAATTCCGTTTGAAGACTTTTTTTTCCGGATGGATTGCCTCCGAGGCCATCAGTCAGGGAAGGGTTGATCTGATTCCCAGCCGTTTTTCTCGGGTTGCCTGGCTGTTTAAAACCGGCGCCATTAATATTGACGTAGCTTTTATTCAGGTGACGCCCCCTGACGAAAACGGTTATGCTCATCTGGTGGGCGCATCTGTGGAAAGACAGGCCATGGAAATGGCTAAAATCGTTGTCGGTGAGATCAATACCCAAATTCCCCGGACGATGGGCGACACGATGGTGAATATGGATGATTTCCATTATCTGGTTGAGGCGACAGAGCCTCCGTATTATGTACAACGCTGGCCGTTACAGGATGTTTATCTAAAAATCGCCGCGAATGTCGCTTCGGTCATCCAGGACGGTAACTGTATTTCTTATGGAATCGGGCCGCTTTATGAAGCGTTGGCCAAAACCCTGTACACAAAAAAAAATCTGGGCGTGCATTCGCCTTTCTTCACCGACGCCCTGATGGATTTGGTCAAAAGCGGCGCCGTAACTAACCGCTATAAAGGCGTCTTTCGCGGCAAGTCCTGTGCGTCCTATGTTATCGGCACCAAGGAACTGTTGTCGTGGCTGGATGTCAATGCGCTGGTGGAATTTCAGCCGCAGGATATCGTGATGGATCCCCGAACAATCAGTCTCAATGACAACATGGTAGCCATTTTCCCGGCGCGGAAAGTTGATTTGACCGGTGATATCGCGCTGCATAGCGGTAAGGGCAATGTGACCGCCGGCCCCGGCAACGTTCAGGAGCTCTTCTGGGGGGCAGCGCTTTCCAAAAACGGCCGGAACATTTTTGCCCTGCCTAGCCGCAACCGTAAGGGAAACCCCAATATTCTTCTTTCTTTAGATAAATATCCTTTCCAGTTTGCCAATCGGGAATCCATGGACGTTGTTGTTACGGAATACGGTGTGGCTTATTTAATGGGCAAAACCTTGCGTGAACGGGCGCAGGCGCTCATCGAAATTGCGCACCCCGATGACCGCTTAGATTTGGTCAGGCAGGCCAAAGAGGCGAAGATGATTTATGCCGATCAAATATATTTTGCCGAGTCCGGTCATCTTTATCCGGATAAAATCGCCTGTTCGCATCGTTTCAAAGACTCTCTGACTATTCGCTTCCGGGCGATCAAACCCTCGGATGAAGAAGAAATGCGCCGCCTGTTCTACCGGTTTTCCGATCAGGCGGTTTATTACCGGTATTTCAGTCCGATTAAGACCATGCCACACAGAAAGATGCAGGAATACGTGAATGTGGATTACCGTTATACAATGTCCATAGTGGCCATTATTGACGACTCCGGCGTGGAAAAAATCATCGGCGAGGCCCGTTATGTGAAGACACAGGGAGAATCCTTTGCCGATACTGCGTTCATTGTGGATGAACAATATCAGGGCATGGGCATTTCAACTTATCTTTTCAATCTTTTAATAAGGGCGGCCCGGGAAGAAGGCATCGCCGGATTCAAGGCCGACGTTCTGGAAAACAATCGGGCCATGCTGAAAGTTTACGAAAAGGCGCTCTATCCGGTGCAAACCGTTTTATCCGGCGGCGTCTATAAAATTACTATTCCTTTTAATACGCCATAGAACAATCATGTTACGTCTCATTCCTTATTTTCGGGACTGCTTTAACGCTGCTTGGATGAACTGAGTAAAGAGCGGATGGGGTTTCGTGGGC
>ENA-UOWG01002840-UOWG01002840.1-activated-sludge-metagenome-genome-assembly--contig:-NODE-2840-length-13987-cov-5.570126_pt1 | contig 13987 bp, 12 predicted proteins | sample MGYA00238147_ERZ761563 | MGnify/ENA primary metagenome ERZ761563 (study PRJEB28884, sample SAMN05720216) | anaerobic digester metagenome | isolation source: active sludge of municipal... | reverse complement strand
GATTGCATCGGGACCGTCCTTTTCCTTGACGGCCCTCATTCTGCCCGCTACAAAATCGAGGGCTTCCTTCCAGCCAACCTCAACAAATTCGCCGTCCTTCTTCATGAGCGGTTTCGTGAGCCTCTTCGGGCTCTGTACAAAATCGAAACCGAACCTGCCCTTTACACACAGATGGCCCTTGTTCGGGCCGTCATCATTGCCAATGGCCTTTACCAGAACGCCCTCTTCATTGGTATAGAAATCTATCTTGCAGCCCACACCGCAGTATATGCAGATGCTTGATTCCTTTTTGAGCTCCCAGTTGAGGCCCTTGCCGGAAACTGTCTGGAAGGTGAGCGCGCCGGTGGGGCACAGCTGCACGCAGGTGCCGCACTTTACGCAGCTCGATTCGCCGATCTTCCGGTCGTCGTCGGCTATGAGGTGGGTCTGGCTGCCGCGCTCGGTGAAACCCCATACGTTGGAGACCTGTATCTCCTTACAGGCCCGTATGCATCTCCCGCAGAGGATACACCGGTTCTCGTTCCTCTTGATGGCATTGCTTGTCACATAGTCGACCTCGCGTGGATTCCGGGGGAAATCCTCATCGGTCTTTTCCACGTTGTAGATCTTGGCGTACCTTTGAAGCTCACAATCACCGTCGGCATCACAGTAGAGACAATTATGGTCGCCTTCCATGAGCAGGAGGCCCAGGAGCCATTTGCGTATGTTCCTGAGCGCTTCGTCCTCTGTAATGACGCTCATGCCGTCTCCAGCCAGTTCCGTGCAGGAGGTCTTCAGCATCTTGCCATCGATCCGTACAAGACAGAGGCGGCAGGCCCCGGTCTTGCTCAGTTTCGGGTGATAACACAGGTGGGGTATATCGATCCCGTTGTCCCGGGCAACCTCCATTATTGTCTGCCCGCGAAGTCCCGACACCTCTTTTCCGTCGATTGTGAGCTTGATCTTGTCCATTAAACAAACCCCCATTTTTTATTATTTCAGCTGATTGTGCAAATTGTTATGTTTTCAAGACCCATTTATTTTATACCTTTATTCCCCATTTTTCCAAGGAAAAATGTCTAATCTTTTCAAGACTATAGCATCGATTAGAGATACATGAAATAAGGGATATAATAAGACAATAAAAGAAAAAAAGTTACCAATAATAACAATTATGCTCCGCATTCAAGGTGCGTAATTGCGATGCGCTCACATTTTCCATTTTTTTGCCCCCCATGCTTTCCGCGTCCCGCGGCCTCCCCTTCCTGATCGTCTTCGTCCTTGACTGTTTTGCTGTTATGTGAAACATTAAAAGGGGTTGGAAGAAAATGATATCACAGGCCATCGACTTTTTTCGCAAAGGGATATGGGAGGTCAGACTCGACAGACTTTCGAAGGCACGCGCCTATGTTATCGGCACCATACGTATATTCCTGATGGCCGGCGGCAACCTTGAAAAGAACGATTGTCAGAGAAATGCCACGGTCCTCACCTATTATTCAGTACTCAATATCGTTCCCCTCTTCGCCGTCGTATTTGCCGTCGCCAACGGGTTTGGCCTGGAAAAGTTCGTTGTTCGACAGATATTCCGGTTGGCCCGCGACGCCAACCTGCAGCCCGACGTGACAAGCAGGATCATCGACTTTTCCCGTTCTCTTCTCACCCACGCGAAAGGAGAGATCATAGTCGGTGTCGGCGTTGTCATCCTGTTCTGGACCATCATCTCCATCCTTGGCAAGATAGAAGATACGTTCAATGTGATCTGGGGGGCACGCCAGTCGCGCACTGTTGTTCGTAAATTGACCGATTACCTGTCCATGCTCATATTGGGGCCGGTGCTTCTCGCGCTATGGAGCAGCGTGAACATCCTCATAGTCAGCGAACTACGGGTTATCATGCGGGACATCTCCCTCCTGGGCCCGATGAGCGCCATACTTTTTTTCCTCATGAAATTGCTCCCATTCATTTCCATCTGGCTTCTCCTACTGGTCCTTTATCTTGTTATGCCCAACACCAGGGTGTCCGTCAGGTCCTCCGTCTTCGCGGCCATAGTTACCGGTTCGCTCATCCAGGTTGTTCAATGGGTCTATATCAGGTTCCAGATCGGCGTTTCCACACAGAGCGCCATCTACGGCAGCTTCGCCGCCATCCCGCTTTTTCTCGCCTGGCTGCAGGTGAGTTGGATCATTGTTATTTTCGGTGCCGAGATCGCAAACTCCAGCGAGCATTATGAAACCTACGGTTTCCACCCCGATTATTCCCGTATCGGCGAAGCGAAGCGGCGGCTGCTTATGCTCAGGATCTTCCACCTCCTCGTAAAAAGGTTCGATGCCGGCGAAAAACCCCTGACCTCGAAAGAAATAGGAAAGATCCTCGAAATACCCGAACCGCTGGTAAGGGAGATACTTGTCCAGATCGTCGATGTGGACCTCGTCTCCGAGATCACCAAGGGAGCACGGAAGGAATCCCGGTTCCAGCCGGCCAGGTCCGTCAATGAAATGACGATCAAAAATGTTCTCGATGCCTATGAGAAAAGCGGTGAGGACATCCTTGTGCCCGCGGACGAGGAAGAGACGGACGGATTGGCCCGGTCCTTGCGAGTTTTTTCTGAAGCCATGGAAAATTCACCTGCCAATGTGAAATTGAAAGATATTTGACGGAATCCGGGATCCACAAGAACATGATGATGCGGTTTCCCCGGTTTCTATAGTTCTTCCGGTCTATCTGGTTAATAAGATTCGAATATCATGAAATAATCCTCAACCGGAAAACCAAAGAAACTATAGAAACCGGGGAAACCCGACTGTTACTTTCTTGTTTTCAAAACCTCTTCGCAGCTCGGCACGTAGTCCTTGCCAGGGATCGTCACGATCTCTGAGGCGATGAGGAAATCATAGCCCGACGCTTTCTTCGTCACACCGAAGAACATGGGGAGTGTTGCCTGATGATCGCAGGCGCGCATCTCTATCTTCCCGACAGGGGTGTTGATGGCAAGCCCTTCGAGGGCATCGATAAATTTTTCTCGGTCGATCTTCTTCGCCTTCTCGTAGCCCTTCACGATAAACTGCCCCGTGATATAACCGTAGAGCGCAGTTGACCGGGGATAGCGTTTATAGGCTTTTCTGAACTTTTCCACAAAAGCCTTGTTATCCGCTGTCGCCGGGAAATAGAAATGATAATTCGAGGTGCCCATAATGCCCTCCGGCGCCTCCATCCCCAGAGGGGCAAGCGCGGCAAGCTCCGTGGAGTTGTGCTGGTATGAGGGTACCTTCTGGGCAAAACCGGTGCTTTTGATCGTCTTGAGCAGGTTAACAACGCCGCTGCCGCCCGAGGCATGGATGACGAAATCAGGCTTTTCCTGGAGGACGGCTGTCAGATAAGGAACAACGTCGGCTTCGCCGACCTTTCTCCATGACTGGCCTATGAGCTGCACATCGGGCTTGAGCGCCTTCAGGTTCTTCCAGACCCCGTCTGCGCAGGCATGGCCGAACTCATAGTCCTCACCGGTTATAAAGTATCTCTTGTACGGTCTTTTAGCGAGGGCAATGGCTGTGGCCTTGCCGATCATAGCGGTGTTCTCGTTGGCGTTGAACACGTAGCGGTGGCCCTTTTCACCGGTTATCTTCTCGCTTTTCGAGTCTGTAACGATAAAAGGGACCTTTTCTCTTTTCACAAAATCGGATATTGCCAGAGCGGCGGCGCTGTTCGTGGTGCCGATGATGATGTCGACCTGCTCCTTCAGGATAAGGTCCTTGGCCATGGTAAGGGCAATGTCAGGTTTGAATTTGTCGTCACGGATGACGAATTCGATCTTCCGCCCCAACACGCCTCCTTTCTTGTTGGCCTCCTCAATGGCGAGCTTGAAACCATCCAGGACATCCTGCGAATAGGTCAGCGCGGGGCCGGTATACGTGTCGACGATCCCGACCTTGATGGGTGCCGCGCCGAAGGCAACCCCGGTAATAACGACAAAAAAACACATGGTTACAGCGATCAAAGAAAGAGTTCTCATGTCCTGCTCCTTGCGTTGTTTATTTGGTAATAGAAAAGATATACCACAGGGAAAGCAATTAAGAAAGAGGTGAAGAAAAAAGATAGCAGCCAAATTCAGTTTCTCTGGTTATCGGTTATTGTCTTTCATTTGGTTATTGTTTCCGATCCGTTTGGATCTTCCCGCCCTTCTTGACAGCCCCGGGTGCCTCCACGTAGTATTAATGTAAAGGAGCATTCATGGTCGACGAAACGGCCCTTGCCGTCCTTCAGAAGCGATATCTTGTCAAGAACGCCGGGGGGAACACCATGGAAACCGTTGAAGGCATGTTCATGCGCGTCGCCCGGCACGTTGCCTCTGCAGAAAAGGAACTGGGTCCGGACGGCCTTGAGGGCCTTGCCGGATCGTTCTTCCAGGCGATGAACAACCTTGAGTTTTTGCCCAACTCGCCGGCACTCATGAACGCGGGAAGGCAGCTGGGCCAGCTGGCGGCCTGTTTTGTCCTACCCGTCGAAGACTCCCTCGACTCCATTTTCGAGTCCGTCAGGGAAACGGCAAAGATCCACCAGACTGGAGGCGGTACAGGTTTTTCCTTTTCAAGGCTCAGACCTTCCGGTGATGTCGTAAGATCGACCATGGGTGCGGCAAGCGGCCCGGTTTCATTTATCAGGGTATTTAATATGGCGACGGAGGTAATCAAACAGGGGGGCACCCGGCGCGGTGCCAACATGGGGATCCTCCGGGTCGACCATCCTGATATCGAAGAGTTCGTAACCGTTAAGAACGACCCCGCGGAACTCTCCAATTTCAATCTCTCCGTGGCAGTCACCGACGCCTTCATGGGCGCCTGTGAAAGGGGTGAAGAATTCCCCCTCGTCAATCCCCGCACCGGCAGGGCAGTGCGTCAGGTGCCCGCCAGGGAAATCCTCAACCTCATTGCCCACAGTGCCTGGCTGTCCGGCGAACCGGGGCTCATCTTCATAGATACGGTAAACAGCGCCAACCCCACACCGCACATCGGCACCATAGAGGCGACAAACCCCTGCGGCGAGCAGCCCCTTCTGCCATATGAGTCGTGTTGCCTTGGTTCAATCAATCTCGCGAAGATCGTGCGAAATGGAGAGATAGACCGGGAAAAGCTTCGGGATCTTGTCCATCTGGGCGTGCGCTTTCTCGATGACGTAATAGATGCAGGCAGGTATCCCCTCTCAGTCATAGAGAAAACGACAAAAGCGAACAGGAAGATCGGCCTCGGGGTCATGGGCTTCGCCCATATGCTCATCGCCCTTGGCATCCCATATGATTCCGAAAGGGCGGTGAAGACGGCCCACGACGTAATGGGATTCATCGAAAGTGAATCAAAGGCGGCATCAAAGGACCTCGCCGTTTTGCGGGGGGTGTTCCCGAACTATAGAGGGAGCGTATGGGAGAAAAAGGGCCTGCCCCAGAGAAATGCCACGACAACCACCATCGCCCCTACGGGTACCCTGAGTATAATCGCGGGTGTATCAAGCGGCATCGAACCAGTCTACGACGTGCAGTACTCGCGGGTGCTCTTCGGAGGCCTGCTTGTCGACGTTGTCGACCCGCTTTACGCAGAGATGAAAAAGACCGTCAGCGAAGCCGGCCTTAAGTGGCTCTTCAGGAGGGCATACGACGTGAGCCCGGACTGTCATCTTGCTGTACAGAAGGCCTTTCAGGACCATGTTGACAACGCTGTTTCCAAGACCATCAACCTCCCCGCCGCAACAACGCCGGAAGAGATAGGCTCGATCTTCATGAAGGCCCACAGAATGGGTCTCAAGGGGATCACCGTATTCCGCGACAGAAGCCGGGATTCCCAGGTCCTCTCCTGCAGGACACAGCAGACCTGCTGAAAAACAACCGCATCAACCGCTCCGGCCGTTTCAGCCATTAAAAGCGGAACGCTGTGATATAATTACTTTAAGAAAGGGAAAACGGTTGCTTTTATCTCACAACGGAGCAATGGGCAGGAAAAAACACAAAAAGGAGGTTAGAACGCCATGTTAAAACCTACCAAGATCCTGGTACCCACCGATTTTTCAGGATATTCTGATGCCGCCCTGAAGCAAGCCGTCGATATCGCAGAAGAATACGGGGCCGAAGTTCATGTTCTCCATGTGGTCGAGGTAAGGATCCACAGCATGTACGAATATGAGTTCGCCGGAAAGACCGCTTCCGCCGCAGGCATAAGGCGCCTTGAAAGCAAAATGGTCAAAACCGCGGAGACCAGGATGCAGGAATACCTGGCCAAACCGATTGCCGGGAAAAAAGTAAAGGTGATCCCAAGGGTTGTAAAGGGCAGCCCGATCAAGGAGATATTGAAGTTCCAGAATGAGAACGGCATTGATCTCATCGTCATTTCGTCACTCGGTCACAGCGGCCTTGCCGAATACTTTATCGGCGGCGTGGCGCGCAATGTGCTGAAAGGTTCAACCTGCCCGGTCCTGTTGACAAAGGGCTGACGGGCAGCAAAGGGCCATGCCCAGGATGCGTGTTCCCGGCCATTGGACATAACGTTAAAGGAGGGAATTATGTTGAAACCTACAAAGATCCTGGTGCCAACGGATTTTTCAGAGTATTCGGACAAGGCCCTGCAGCAGGGCATCGATATCGCAAGGCAATACAGGGCGCAGGTATACCTTGTCCATGTCACTCCGGGAGATTTTCACCGCGTTGTCGTCGATTACGCTATTCCTGAAGAAATGATAGAGTCCATTGAGGCAAAACAACAGGCAATTGCAACGGAGAGCCTGAAAACACAGCTTGCCAAATTTGAAAAAGCAAGAGAGGTGGAGGTTTTCCCCAGGATAAGGAAGGGTATTGCCCATGAGGAGCTCCTCAGGGAAGAGAAGGAAAAAGGGATAGATCTCATTGTCATAGCTTCCCTCGGAAGGACTGGCCTTGCAAAATACCTCATCGGCAGCGTAGCGCGCAACGTTCTGAAAAACGCCGTATGCCCGGTGCTGTTGACGAAGTAAAGACGGCTTGAACGCTTGAACCGTTTAAGCGTTCAAAAACATTTATTTTTTTACTTTTAAGCGGTTCGATTGGTTCAAACTATTTTTTTATTGTGCATCTTCCCCCTCGCCAGCGACGCGAAGATGCCGAGGAAAGACAGGCCGGCAAATACAAAAAAGGCCGCCTTGACGCTCTCCATGAAGTGCCCGTAATGCTCCGGGGTAATCTGGATCTTCCCTACAAAAAGCATGAACATGAACATAACGATCCCCATGCTGAGCGTCTGGCCGATAACGCGCATCGTCGCCAGTGTGCCCGACGCCACACCGTAGAATCTCTTGTCAACTGAACCCATCACGGCGTTGGTGTTGGGCGAAACGAAAAGGGCAAAACCGAACCCGAGAAAAAGAAGATTCAGTACTATGAGATGTATCCGGGCACCCTCACTGATAAAACCGAAAAGCCCGAGCCCGATCACAAGGGACGCCATACCCAGCGAAGAAAGTATCCTGGGTTCCACCCTGTCGGAGATCTTGCCCGTGAAGGTTGTCAGCAAGGCCTGCATCAGCGGCTGGGCGATCAGGATGAGCCCTGCTGCCTGCGGGCTCATACCTTTGATATACTGGAGGTAAAGGCTGATCAGGAAGGTGATGGCGAAAGTGGCGCTGTAGTTTATCAGCGTTGCGAGGTTTGAAAAGAGGAATGTCCTGTTGTCAATGAAAAGGCGCATCTCCAGGACGGGGTGCTCCACCCTGAGCTCCCACATTACAAAAAGGACAAGTCCGGCAAGTCCGGCCGCAAGGAAAAGCCCTCCTCTGATCGATGGAAGCGTCATAAACCCATACATCGTCAATGTGAACGGAACGATATAGAGCATGGAACCGGCGATGTCGAATTTTTCCCCTTTGGCCTCGGCCCATTCCTCCCTGATCTTCCATATTGTCGTCGCAAGGACCACGGTGCCGATGGCCACATTGGCGTAGAAAATGCTCCTCCACCCGAAAAGATCCGTCAGGATACCGCCAATGAACGGCCCCGCGGAAAGCCCCACATAGACCGCGGTGAGAACGATACCCAACGCCTTGCCCCGCTCGTTGGCCGGGAATACGGAGGCCACGATGGTGATCCCCGTGCCGAAGATCATTGAACTGCCCATGCCCTGGATGACCCTCCAGAAAATAAGTGCGCAGCCCGTTGTAGAAAGGGCCGCGAATATTGAAGAGATACTTACAAGCGCCATGCCCCACAGAAAGATCTTTTTTCTGCCGTAAACATCGGACGCCCTGCCTATGGGGACAAGAAAGGCGGAGGCGGCAAGAAGGTATGCCGTAGCGACCCAGCTCAGCGAAATGGCGTCCATTGAGAGGTCCGCCCCTATGCTTGGCAGCGCAACGGTTATCGACGAGGCTATGAAGGGCCCGAGAAAGGCGCTTAAGACCGAAACAAGGAGGGCGTTCCTTTTGAGACTTCCGTCAATATCCATAGAGCGTTATCTACCTTTCAGCCAGACCAATATACCACAGCCTGCGGGCGGACAACAGGCTTTCGTCGTCCTGAAATAAGTTGACTTTTCCGCTTATCTCCGATATGAAATCTCTGTCGTTCGTATCGACATATCTCAAGAGGAAAGGAAAAAACATCCATGGGTAAGGGCGATAAAAGGACAAAGAGAGGAAAGATATGGAGAGGCTCCTCCGGCAAAACCAGGCCCAAAGGCAAAAAGACCCGGCCCGTCGAAAAGACTGAAAAATAGCCCCGCTTAACCTGGCCGGCATTGCTCATTTTCCCTCAAGGACCGGCCGGGCGCCCTGAGCGATGGATCTGCTCAGGCTGGCGAGCGCCTCGCTCATGGCTGCGTTCACGCCGGCGTCGTCCCTTCGCTCAACGGGTGTATTAAAAGAGATGTCCCTGACCAGAACAGGGGCTGACACCCTTTTGCTGTACAATGCCCATCTTGCCTTTGTTTCGATAAGACCGGATCCGGCGATATCAAAGACCGTGAGGTCTATGGCCACTCGATAGTCCGATACGCTGCCATGGGTATAGGGAACAACAGCGATACCGGCGGGGGCAAAAAGGACCCTCAGGTTTTCCGTGATGACCATCGGTATCTCTCTTTTAAGCACATATACCCTCTGATCGATAGATGAAACATTCGCCATGTTCACCGTGGTTTCCATTATTGTGGACGCACGTTCGATATAACCCGGAACATCGATGGGACCGACAGCGACCACAGGCCCCATGGACGAACCGGAAGTGGAGACAACCGGCGCTATGGTGCCAAGCATTGGATAGCCGCCCTGGTTCATCCCCGCGCAGCCCGCCATCATCATGATCATCCCCGCAATTGTCACCGCAAGAGGAATCTTTTTAATGCATTTCTTCATGTCCGCCTCCCGTCAATGTTTCGTTTCTGCTGCAGCCGGCAGATAAGACCAATATACACAAGTGAACACCCTTCGTCAAAAACACTCAGGCGGTATTTTTGCTTGCAAAAGAAGCACCCCTGCTGTACAAATAAAGATATGCAATCCAATTTTCACGCTGCGCAGGTCCAGGGAACGACCTCCCGTCGATAAGAGGCAGCTTTGAATACCCCCAAAAAAAGCTTCATTAATAACCTTATGAAAAGAGCACAGGAGATCAGGTCGAGGCAGGCCCTTGAATCTTCGGAGGACCTCGATGATGCGGTGGTGCTTGTCTCCGCGGCCATTCTTGCCGATTCGGTACCCCTGCCCACAATAATGAGGGTCACCAGGAACCCGGCATATGCGCGGGCCGTAGGCGCCTTTCTGTGCCTTGTTGTCGCGTCGATCCTCACGTGGATCGAAAAAGATGGTCACAAGACCTCAAAGAACGAGGTGCTTGCATCGACCTTTCTCGTTCTCTATCAGATGCACGAACGCGATATCATTGCGTCGCTTGCTTCCGAGGGGATGAGGCGCTTCCAGTCCATAACGCAGGAGGCGCTGGAAAACAGGACGGTGCAGGAATATCTGAACGGCATCAACCAGAGCATTCATCGTTACATCATGACAGGCGACGACTCTTTCACGGAAACCTTCAAAGACCTCTACACAGCACTTCTCGAAGAAAAAGAAATAAAACCGGCGTGAAACGGTTTGTATGGTTTGTATGGTTTGTATGGTTTGTATGGTTGGAATAACCAAAGAAACCGAATAAACAGAATAAACCGAATAAACCGGGGTGACCTGTTCCTCCGCCTATTGCCTGTCTTTTTAAAAATAAAAATGATATAGAATAACAGAACGAACACATAAAAAGACCGGCAGCATGCCGGGCCACTCTATTGGAGCGCAGACAATGAATTATGTACTGGCAGTACTCTCCATCGGATTCATCATACTTGCCCATGAACTGGGCCACCTTATCGCAGCAAAGCTCTCCGGGATACCCATAAGGGTATTTTCCATCGGTTTCGGCCCGAAGCTCTTCGCCATGAGAAGGGGCGGCACCGAATACAGGCTGTCCCTTGTCCCGCTGGGCGGTTACGTGATGCCCGACATCGATGACGAAAAGGAGTTCTTTAACTTTTCCGTGTCCAGGCGGATAGCCATGACCATCGGCGGTCCCGCAGCGAGTATTGTCCTCCCCTTCTTCTGTTTTGCCCTGTCCGATGTGCTTCGCTTCGGGCCAACATTGACTAATTTCCTCTTTGCACCCCTCTCACAGACCACGGCGGTCTTTATGAAAACTGCGGCGGTCATCCCCATGCTTTTCACGCACCACGGGGAGCTTTCCGGAATAGCCGGTATTGTTTCACAGGGCGGCCGCTTCATCGGGATGAACGGGTTCAACCTCCTTCACTTTACTGCCCTCATGAGCATCAATCTCGCAGTGCTCAACCTGTTGCCCATACCTGTTCTGGACGGCGGCAAGATCGTCATGTATGCCATGGAAAAGATAAGCAGGCACCTCTCGAAGCTCCATTATCCGCTGGCCGTCGCGGGCTGGGTCTTCATGCTCGCTGTTATGATATACGCGACGATACTCGACGTCGGAAGGCTGACTGGCGGGAAGCTCCTGTAACCGCACCGTCTGTCCTTGGAACCTTAAAGGAGGGTTGCCATGAATGAAACAGATCAGGCCGGGACTGCCGAAAAGAAGCTCGAAGGGATAGGCGGCTGGCTTATCCTTGTGGCTATCGGTCTGTGCGTAAGCCCGATCAAGATCGGTGTCGGTCTCGTTCGCGACGTCTTGCCGGCTTTTTCCGGCGGGGTATGGGAAAAACTGACAACCGCAGGCTCTCCGGCCTATGATCCTCTCTGGGCGCCTCTTCTCATCATGGAAATGGTCGGCAACATCATCTTCATACTTTTTCCCCTGGCCATCCTTTTCTTCTTTTTCACCAAAAAGAGGTCCACGCCCCTCCTCGTGATCATCTTCCTTCTGTCGAACCTTGCATTCGTGGTCGCTGATTACGTTGTCGCCATGAGGATCCCCGTAGTCGCGTCCATGCCTGACGAATCGACGCCTGTTGAGATCATACGGGTTGCCATTGCCTGCGCCATCTGGGTCCCCTATTTCCTCAAGTCAAAACGGGTCAGGAACACCTTTGTGAAGTAACGAGGGGTGATGGGTTATGGGTCATTGGTGATAGGAAGAACGGTTTCTCGAGCACCTACAGCCAATAATCAGATCATCAATTATTCCAATTCCAGATCAAAAATGATGCCGAGGCGGCAACGAGGAGCCGACGCAGGCGTACTGTAGTACGTCGAGGAGTGCGACGAGGAAGACAACGAAGGGAGCACTTTGATGTGGAATTGGAATTATTTGAACTTGTGATGGTCCTTATTCTTCTCGTAGAGTATCTTCAATCCTTCAAGCGTGAGGAACTCGTCAACGACGTCGATCGTCTGGGAACCTTTGTAGATCAGGCTTGACAATCCACCGGTAGCGATGACATAAGGATCGGTCCCTACCTCGTCCTTCATCCTCCTCACTATGCCGTCCACAAGGCTGACATAACCGTAGGTTATACCGGCCTGCATGGCCTGCACGGTGTTCTTGCCTATGAGTGACCTGGGCTGGACGAGTTCCACCCGCGGCAGCTTCGAGGCCCGCTCGAACAGGGCATCAAGAGATATCAGGATCCCCGGGGCAATGGAACCTCCGGCATATTCACCCTTCGGCGTAATATAGTCAAAGGTGGTGGCCGTACCGAAATCAACTATTATAAGGGCTTTTTTGTATTTATCGTAACCCGCGACAGCATTCACGATCCTGTCGGCGCCAAGCTCGGATGCGTTCTCGTAAAGAATGGGCATACCCGTCTTGATCCCCGGTTCAACAACGATGGGCATGATGCCGATGTACTTCCTGCAGACGATCTCGAAGGGTATGAGAAGGGGCGGCACGACGCATGACACTATGGCGCTGTGGATCTCGTTCAGGCGTATCTTTTCGATATAAAGAAGGCTGTTGAGAAGAATGGCGTATTCGTCGACTGTCTTTGTAAGGGCCGTGCTCAGTCTCCAGTGATTGAGGAGCTTGCCCTCGTGGTAGACACCAAAAACAATGTTTGTGTTGCCGATATCGATGACCAGTAACATTAGAAGTTCACATCTCCTGCAATGATTTTTTTTATCTTTCCGTCTATGTCAAGAAGGATGGCCCCGTCCCGGTCTATACCCCTGGCGATCCCTTTGTAGGATTCGCCCATCTGGTTGATCTCGAGGCGTTTTCCGCGGATCCGGGCCTTCTCTTCCCAGATATCACAGATGGCCATTTCGCCGTCTTCCCTGAAAAGGTTGTAATATCTCTCAAGGTTGGACATCAGAATACCACACACCCTGGGCCTTTCAAATGTTTTTTTTGTCGCCATGGAGAGTGAGGTCGCCCTGGCCTTTATCTCCTGGTCCATGTCCTTCGGCTCCAGGTTCACGTTGAGCCCGATACCGATGATGACGAACCGGACCATGTCCGCCTCCGTGGACAGTTCAAGGAGGGTCCCCGATATCTTCCTGTCGTGCAGGAGCACATCGTTGGGCCATTTCAGTGACGCTTCCAGGCCGGTAAGTTCCCCGATCGTATCGGATACGGCAAGAGAAGATAAAAATGTAATGGGATAAACAGTCGAGGGGTGGATCGCAGGCCGTAATATCACAGAAAAATAGATGTTCTTTCCCGCAGGGGAAGACCATTTCCGGCCAAGCCTGCCCTTGCCTTTCTCCTGTGATTCAGCAACCACGCAGGTCCCTTCCGGCTCGCCTGCCAGCGCCTGTTTGAAGGCCAGCGAGTTCGTTGAATCGATCTTGTCCCGGTGGATGATCCGGCGCCCGATAACGTCGGTCTTCCTGTATCGGTCGATCTCCCACCCATAGAGCCTGTCAGGGGTGCCAGCAAGATGGTAGCCTTTCCCCTTTGATTTTTCGATATTATATCCGTACCGTTCAAGCTGGTTCATATATTTCCAGACGGCCGTCCTTGACACCCCCAGCCTGCCCGATATGCGATCACCCGATATGAACCCGTCACTTTCCCTGAGATACCTCAAGACCTCGCCCAGATTATCCATTTTCTATCCTGTCATAGTGAGAAAAGTACATTGTAAAGGAGGCCCTTCCCTGGGAAAGCGACCTGATGTCGGTGGAATACCCGAACATGTTTGTGAGCGGTGCATTCGCCTCCACAACGGTGTATTTGTCCTTCGTCGAGATATCGGCTATCTGGCATTTGCGAGAATTCAGATCACCGATGATCTCGCCCAAAAATTCGTTCGGCGTCGTCACCGTCAGCGACATGACCGGCACCAGCAGTACGGGCCCGGCATGTTCGCAAGCGTCCCGAAGCGCGTCATATGCGGCCATTTTCAGCGTAAGCCTGGCAAACTCGGGGTTGTTGAAGGTGGCATCGTTGATCTGTACCTTCACGTCGGTCAGGGGATATCCCTTGAGCACCCCGATGTTGGAAGCCTCATGGATGCCCTCTTCAATGGCCGGGACAAAGGGATAGACGATGCTGTCCCCGGCTATGTTCGAAGTGACAAGCATACCCTCTCCCCTGCCG